>Ga0163151_10002813_pt1 | contig 26109 bp, 15 predicted proteins | sample OliLakLV19MP5IB2_FD_145596 | JGI IMG/M metagenome (GOLD analysis project Ga0163151, IMG submission 145596) | Freshwater microbial mat bacterial communities from Lake Vanda, McMurdo Dry Valleys, Antarctica - Oligotrophic Lake LV.19.MP5.IB-2 | ecosystem: Environmental > Aquatic > Freshwater >...
CAAAAGTGATTACCCTATCGTTTCAGAAAAAGATTTTACAAAATATATTGTCAATATCAGCGACAACGAATACGATCTCACTTTTTGGAAAAGCAATAAAACAGGCAGATGGTGGGTGGAAGTTCCTTTTATTGTTCAGCAGCGTTTCGAACGCCATCAATTAGTTCCCTGTGCCTACGAAGATTACGAAGCCGCCGTAAAAAATGAAATTCCGGAGAAATGGTTGAGGATTTTTCATAAACTGGGATGAGTTTTGTGTCAGGTATGTTCTAGGTTCTGTGTTTAAAATTGTTCTAAATTGTAGAGACGCAATGCATTGCGTCTCTACAATTTAGAACAATTTTATATTACTGCGACTGCCAGCTGCAACTGCTCCCCTCACCCCACCACCTTCTCCAACTGCATTCCCCTGCTGCCTTTCAATAAAATAGTTGCGCCTTTAAAATGTTGTTCATTAAACCATTCCTTTGCTTCGTAGCTATTCACAAATTGGATAATATTGGGTTCTTTGTATTTTAGAAATTCGGGGCCAATGGTTACGATTGTGGTAAAATTATATCCTAAAGCAATTTGCAAAATATCTTTGTGTTCTGATTCTGCAAATTCGCCGAGTTCAAGCATATCTCCAATCATTACAATCTTTTTTTCTGTTTTTAAATGATGGAAATTTTCGAGTGCGGCTTTCATACTCGAAGGGTTTGCATTGTATGCATCTAAAATAAAATAATTGCCGTTAATCTCTTTTAATTCACTCCTGTTATTTTCGGGAATATAATTTACTATGGCAGTTTGTATTTCGCTGTATCCCACATCAAAATATTTTCCAACACAGGCAGCGGCTATAATATTTTCTGCATTATAATTTCCTACAAGTTTTGAATGAATAACAATTTCATCATCTATTTCCACAGCAGCAAATTCATCAATAAACAATAATTTTCCTGTGAGATAATCATCCGGTTTAAAACCATAATTTATCACCTTATCATATTTACCAATAACTTCATTCAATAAATGTTGCCCGCTGTTAGCAAACAAAACACCTTCTTTTTGTTTAACATATTGATAGAGTTCTGATTTTGCTTTAAGCACTCCCTCAATCCCCCCAAACCCTTCTAAATGTGCTTTGCCAATATTTGTTATTAATGCAAAATCAGGATCTGCAATGCTGCAATAAAATTCAATTTCTTTTTGATGGTTTGCACCCATTTCAATAATTGCAAATTCGCAATCCTTTTTTATTGATAATAAAGTTAAAGGAACTCCAATATGATTATTGAGATTTCCTTTAGTAGCGGAAATGACATATTTTGTTGATAATACTTTTGTAATTAATTCTTTGGAAGTTGTTTTTCCATTTGATCCAGTAATTGCCAAAACAGGAAATTGAAATGTGGAACGATACCTTTTAGCCAATTGCTGTAATGCCACTAAACTATCCTCCACCAAAAAACAATGATGATCAACAACATAATTTTCATCATCTACCACACAACAGATTGCACCGCAGTCCAATGCCTTTTGTGCAAATTCATTTCCATTCACTTTCGTCCCTTTTAAACCGAAAAACATTTCACCACCGGAAATATTTCTTGTATCAATGGCAACACCTTTGCAATGTTGAAACAGTTCAAATAATTTTTCAATATTATCGCTCATAAAACAGTAAAAATAAAAAAGCCTTCCCTTTAACAGGAAGGCTTTTTCTATAAGTTACGAACAGATCAGAATTTATTCATGTTTCTGTCGGTCTTGTTCACTTTCTGTTGTTTTTTAGTTTTCTTGAAGTGGTTACCACCTTTGGTCTCATTATCAACATCACCACCTAAACGTATCATAGCACAACGGAAACCGATTGTAGCAGTAGAAAGATCTTCCTCCAAATAACGACGTGAACCGGGTGAACACCAGAAAGCCTCATCAGCCCAAGATCCACCTTTATATACCCTCGCGTTATCGCTAATCAAAGTTGACTTACCATATTCATAAGTAACATTGGAAGTAGAGTCCCCGTCCACATAATCTACAACATATCCTTTTTTATAATTTCTACGGTTTACAGATTCCTCATCTTTCACAGGGCGGTATTTAATTCTACCCAATGAATCCAATAAAGGATAAGAATCTTCATCTAGATCGCGAACCTGATACTCGTTACCGCGATATGGATTTAAATCTTCCATATCGGCATAGGTAACTGCACGGTAAACATCTGCAACCCATTCGTTCACGTTACCTGCCATATTATATACCCCATAATCGTTAGGCATAAAGGAGTAAACAGGAGAAGTAATAATTGCATTATCGTTCAATTTACCCGCTACACCTGCGTAGTCACCTCGACCGCGTTTGTAATTTGCAAGCATTTTACCCTGCGCCCATTTTTCTTTTGCAGATGGCTGACGCAGTGAAGTTCCATCCCAGGGATAAATTCTTCTGTCAGATATCATCTCATTTCCCGGAACTCTGTTTCCAATTAAACCTAAAGCTGCATATTCCCATTCCGCTTCTGTTGGTAAACGATAGTCAGGCATAATGATACCATCTTCCATTCGAATAGTTCTTCCCATTTTCGGATCTGTTGCATTGGGACTATAATCTTTTTTACCTTTTTTGATACCGGTAGTGTATTGTCCGGTCATATAGGTTTCCCCTGTGAAGTTATCCTCACCGGTTCCCATGGTATTGAGATCGATATATTTTTTCTCAGCAAGTATCATTTCGTTTACACGATCGCTTCTCCACTTACAAAATTCAGAAGCCTGCAACCAAGAAACGCCTACTACAGGGTAATTTTGGTAAGATGGATGGCGCAGATAATACTGCACGTAAGGTTCATTAAAGGAAAGTTCCTCACGCCAAACGAGGGTATCAGGCAGTGAATTTTTAACAACTTCCGGAAAGTCAGAGAACTGTTTGGCAACCCAATAAACATATTCTCGGTATTGTACGTTGGATATCTCCGTTTCATCGATATAAAACGAGGAAACAGTTACCCTGCGGGCAATATTGTTATATTCGAAGGTTACATCCTGTTCGGACCAACCCTGGGTGAATGTTCCACCCTGAACGAGCACGAGATTAGGACCTGTGGCTTGTCCGCCGAATTTATGTGATTCAAATCCCCCCCATTTGGCGTCGTTATACTTAAAATTAGTAACTGACGACCTTTGCTTACAGGAAGAAGAAAATGCGAGCACAATAACTACAATTGAGAATACAATTGCAGGCTGAAGTTTTCTTTTCATACTTTGATCTTTTTACAGAGTTAACGCAAATGTATAAAACTTATTTTTACATTCATAAAACAGATGGGCAATCGAGCATACTTTTTTGATTATTTTTTTTTGTGCGATTGTTATTTTCCTTAAAAGTGAACATCAGCGACAATTCATGAGCACCACCACTGAGCCCTGCCAGATCACCAATTGCAATATCATAACTATAAGCAAATTTAACCAATCCTTTCGATAATCCGGCACATACAACAACGTCGCTAAGATTTGAAGTATTGTGTTTAAAGAACAATCCGGTCAAAATAATTCCCTTTTTCACATACAAACCTGCCTGTATCTGCTGAAATCCCGCTTGATTGGTATACAAAGCAAAAGGGTTTACAATAAGCGGATTCTTCTTCTTTGGACCCTGAATAAATACGCCGGTTTGACCCGAAATGCTTACCGGTATTGCACTTGCGTTATCTCCGTAGAAACTTATTGTTGGTTTTGTAAGGTGCGATGCAGAAAAACCAATATACAAATTATTGCTGTATAAAAGCACTCCTGACCCAAGGTCAATGGAAGCATCGGAAAGCATAGAGGGAGAAGCTTCCATCGTAACATTTGGGTTCCCAAGGGCATCATTGAAGCCGTACAACAAATCTATCTGATCGTAAAATTGCAGATTTGCCCAATTCAACCTGTATTGCAAATAACTCAGTTGCATACCGAAGTTTAGGGCCCAATTCTCCGAAAGTCTTGCCTGATACATGTATTGCATACCAATTGTGGTGGCCTGTAGCGCTCCGTCACCTTGATTATCCTGATAAGCAAAAACCCCAATTCCGCTTCTGATCGCATTTATGTAACCATCATAAGCGGCTCTGTAGGAAATATAGGTTTGTGGCATATTCGGCCACTGGTCGCGAAAATTTAAAATGATGCGTGGCTGACTATAAGCGCCGGTAAAAGCCGGATTTACATAAGTTTCGGATGCGTGCCACTGACTGAAGCGCAAATCCTGCGCTTTTAAAGAAAATTGTTGAGAAAGGAACAAAAAGGAAAAAATCAGACTTAATATAAAATATTGTCTGTTTGCCAAAAATGACCTGAGAATGGCAATATAATAGGGATATTTGCGTTTAACTGACACTTTAAAAAATTGATTTCACTAATTCCATAACAGGATTACAAATGTATAACAAAAGGGATCGGCTCATTCTTACTGCAATTTTAACGTGTTTATTTTCTTTTGAAGTATTAGCAGGTGAACAATTTTCGGTGGATCGAACCCTTAATTGGTCAGAAACCCCGCGTATTTTTTCCTACGACGACACGAAAAAAATGGAAGCACTGCAGTTTGACGGTGCTTCTTTCCGGTTTGAAAAAGATGAAATGCTTCCCGTTTTTGCTGAATCTTTTGATATCAGACAAGAAGGCAACGTTACAATAACCATAGAAAATGCTGTTTATGAAGTAGTTACAAACGGAACAAACTCCGGGAGATCCATCGAAAAAAATAAACAGAATTTCAACGATCAAATAATAGTGGAACACAGTATAGGATTTGCAAAAAACAGGGCACAACTCGATGTACAATTTGTTCCTCTTAGAAAAAATAAATTTACCGGATCAGTCGAAAAACTTGTAAGTTTTACTTTAGTTGTAAATATTATTTCAACTAACAATAATTATAAAACTACCGACGAAGCAGATTTTACTGATCACTCTAAATTATCTGCCGGCACCTGGCATAAATTCAGCATCACAAAGGAAGGTGTTTTCAAAATTGACAGAAGCTGGTTAAATGCAAATGGTTTATCAGGAAGCATTAATTTTTCCAGTCTTGGAATTTTTGGAAATGGCGGCGGTATGTTACCGGAGTCGAATGCAACATTTCGATATGATGATATTCAGGAAAATGCAATTTATAAATTCGATGCAAATGGGAACAATTTTTTAGAGGATGGCGATTATATTTTATTTTATGGTCAGACACAACATCGTTGGATTTATAATGAAACTACAAAAGTATATTCGCATAAGAATAATTTATATTCCGATAAAACGTATTATTTTATTACTCCGGATATGGGTTCCGGAAAATTTATTGAAGATAAAACTTCACTTCCAACAGAAAATACCAGCACCTCAAGTTACGATATTATGTCGTTTGTCGACATCGATAAAATAAATCTCATTAATTCGGGAAGAACCTGGTACGGCGATGTGATAGATGCTTATACTCCGGAAAGAAATTATTCCTTTTCTTTTCCCGATCTCCTTACAGGTGAACTTATGACTATTCGCTCAAAAGCAGCCGGATCAAGCCCTGTAGGAAGTATTGTTTTAAATTACACGGCGAATACAACTGTTATTCCCGCAACATGTATCATTCCAATACTAGTAAGCGGATTTAATGAGACCTATGCAATTGAAGCAGGAATTGAAACAACTTTTACGGCACCCGGTTCTAGTTTTAACATGAATGTAAAATTCACCGGTTCCAGTGCATCTACTGCATGGTTAAATTATATTGAATTATTAGGTCGCTCATCCCTAAAATACAATAATGCACAATTATATTTTAGAGATTCCAGAACTGTTGCACCCGGAAATATTACTAAATATATTTTAGATGCAGACAATGGAATTTTAATTTGGGATGTTACTGATTGTATTAATGTTAAAAATCAATTATACGCAGCAGGTACTGATATCACTTTTATATTAACTTCTGATAGTTTAAAACAATTTATAGCATTTAATACCGGCGATGCATTTTCTACAGCAGATATTAATTATGAAGGAGAAATAACAAATCAGGATTTGCATGATCTTACCCTTGCGCCTGATTACGTAATTGTATCACATCCTGCCTTTTTAACTGAAGCGCGACGACTTGCAGCTTTTCACCACGATACTTATGGATTAGATACTTTAGTAGTAGATATTTATAAAGTTTTCAACGAATTTTCTTCCGGTGCACAGGATATTTCAGCAATTCGCGATCTTATGCGCATGTTTTATACGCGTGCTGCGGGTGATGAAAGTTTAATGCCCAGATATTTATTATTATTTGGGGATGCATCCTTTGATTACAGATATATCATGTTCGATGCAGATAAAAATACTTTGAAGGTTCCAAATTATGAAAGCAATGAATCATTAGCGCGAGGTGTTTCTTATGGAACAGATGATTATTTCGGATTTTTAGATATTACCGAAGGAGATAATATTGAAGATAACTCCGAAAAATTAGATATTGGCATTGGAAGATTACCTGTTATCACCGCTCAGGAAGCAACAGAAATGGTGGATAAAATCATACATTATAAATCAGTGGAATCTCTTGGAAGTTGGAGAAATTCTTTTTGTTTTATAGCTGATGATGAAGATTATAATACCCATGTAGAAGATGCCGATCTTCTTGCAAATTATATTGAAGATAATTATCCGATTTATAATATCGATAAAATTTATTTTGATTCCTATCAGCAAATTCCGGGAGCGGGAGGAGAACGTTATCCGGAAGTGGAAACTGCAATTTCAAATCGTATGTTTTCCGGTGCATTTGTAATGAATTATCTGGGCCATGGAAATGAACAGAACTGGGCACAGGAAAGGGTTTTAGGGGTGGATGATATTAATGGATTTGACAATTACGATAAACTTCCGTTATTTATAACAGCAACCTGTTCTTTTTCCCGTTATGATAATCCGGATCGGCAATCTGCAGGTGAATTAACTTTATTAAATCCAAGGGGAGGTGCTATCGCTTTGGTAACAACTGTGCGTTTAGTTTATGCATCCGCAAATTATGATCTTAACAGCAATTTTCTTGAACATTTATTTTTACCGATCGACGGAAAATATCCTGCATTAGGAGATGCAGTGAGAGAAGGAAAAAATGCAGTGACATCAGATCCGAAAAACAATAGAAAATTTATTTTATTGGGAGATCCAGCTTTAGTACTTAATTATCCTAAATTCAGTGTTAAAACAACTACAGTAAATACATATCCTATTATATCTTACACCGATACTTTAAAAGCATTGGATAAGGTAACCATTACCGGTCAGATAAATGATGAGAGCGGAGCAAAAATGACTTCCTTTAACGGTATTGTTTATCCGGCTGTTTATGATAAACCTGTTACAATAAATACCATTGTAAATGATCCTACTTTTTCCGGGGTTGGATTTGGACCTAGTCAACCCTTTGCATTCGAGTTACAAAAAAATGCATTATACAAAGGAAAAGTAAGTGTGATAAATGGAGAATTTACTTACACTTTTATAGTTCCGAAAGATATTTCTTACACCTATGGAAACGGTAAGTTGAGCTATTATGCCGATAACGGTATAGAAGATGCAAATGGTGCTGATTTTAATGTGATAATAGGCGGAACCGCCGACGATGCCGCGGAGGATACCGAAGGCCCTGTTGTAGATGTATTTATGAATGACGCAACCTTCGTTTTTGGAGGATTGACCGATGAAGATCCAACTTTACTCATACAGCTCAACGACCTTAACGGAATAAATGCGTTAGGTAATGCTATCGGTCACGATATCACTGCAACTTTAGATGAGGATCAGCAAACCACGCTTAAACTTAACGATTATTATGAGGCGGATCTCGATCAATACCAGAGTGGAACGGTTTCATATCCCCTGGCGGATATAGCAGAAGGACGCCACTCCGTTGTGGTTAAGGCTTGGGATGTTTATAATAATTCCGGAGAAGGATATACCGAGTTTGTAGTTGCCGAAACGGCTGATCTGGCTTTGAGCCATGTTTTAAATTACCCGAATCCATTCACTACAAGCACTTCTTTCTGGTTCGAACACAACCGACCTGGAGATATTTTAGATGTTAAAGTGGAAATATTTACGGTGAGCGGTAAAAGGATAAAAACATTGGAACAACAGGTTTCCACAGACGGTTATCGCGTCGACAATATAGACTGGGATGGCCTTGACGAGTTCGGAGACAATATTGGAAAAGGTGTCTATATTTACAAATTAACCGTAAAAGCAAGCAGCGATAATTCCAAAGCCAACGAGTTTCAAAAGCTTGTTATACTAAAATGATTTTTCACTCGTTATATAATTCTTTATTTTTGCATTCCCAATTTTAACAGAACTTATGCTTACTATTCAGAAAATTTCGATGCTGGTTGTCTCTGTGATCACACTTTCAACTTCAGTTCAAGCTCAGATCACCATAGGTACAGGTACCGGAGATGATTATTTAAATACGGTAACTACTGCCGTTCCCTTCCTAAGAATAGCGCCTGATGCGCGTTCCGGCGGCATGGCTGATGTGGGTATCGCAATTTCTCCGGATGCAAACTCCATTTTTTGGAATGCTTCTAAACTTGTTTTTATTGATGATGAACATCCTTCCGGACTTTCCATTACTTACACACCCTGGTTAAAAAACCTGGTGAACGATATCTACCTCGCTTATATTAATGGATACTGGAAGGTGGATGAATTGTCCGCTTTAAGCGCCTCACTCCGGTATTTTTCGCTCGGAACCATCACTTTTACCGATAATTCGGGAAATGTTTTACAAGATTTCCGCCCCAACGAATTTGCCTTTGATGTTGCATATTCGAGAAAATTGACTGATAATTTCGCGGCGGGACTCAATTTGAAATATTTGTACTCTAATCTCGCAACCGGCCAGGTTGTTAATGGGGTGGAAATTAAACCTGCTCAGGGTGTTGCAGCAGATATATCTATGTTTTATACGAATGAGTTTAAAACAAGCGGAAAAGATTCTGAATTAGGATTGGGTTTAAATATCTCCAATATCGGAAATAAGATCACTTATACTTCCAGTATTGAAAAAGATTATATCCCGACAAATCTTGGTATTGGCGCTTCATACGGAGTGCATTTCGACGATTATAATAAACTGACTCTTGCAGTTGATCTCAATAAATTAATGGTTCCTACTCCTGACACTGCCGACTCAAACCCTCAAAACGGTATTCCCGATTTTAAGGAACAAGGTGTTGTTAGTGGTATGTTTAGTTCTTTCGGTGATGCGCCTAACGGATTCAGCGAAGAATTACATGAAGTAATTATTTCCACCGGCTTAGAATATTGGTACGACAATAAATTTGCTGTGCGCACAGGATATTTTTATGAGCATGCAACAAAAGGTGGGCGCCAGTTCTTTACAGTAGGTTTAGGATTGCGTTATAATGTGTTTGGATTAGATTTCTCTTACTTAGTTCCAACTTCCAACAATCAAAATCCTTTGGATAATACTTTGCGTTTTACACTCATGTTTAATCTCGATGCACTTCAGGCAGAAGGTGGTGCAAAAGATGACGAAGGCGCTGACGGGTAATTAATAAATCATTTTATAAAAGGGCGATCTCAACGGATCGCCTTTTTTATTTATATAATGTGACAGCAAAACTTTAAATATCAGTTTTCGAATTATTAAATTATTGCTCCGATTAGGGAATTTCATTTGGGCTAAAGCCTGATCATGTGGACTCCTTTTATCCGTGGGTTAAAACCTATTCCATCCGTTGGTTAAAACCCACGGATATTTAATTCGAATTTTATTATTTAATAATTACATCGCTTTGCATACACAAAACCCTCGACTTTAGCCGGTGGGTGGGTGGGGGGAAATCAACATACAAAAAATGCCGGGCTTTAGCCCAACAGAGGATGATCTCGATTAACACAGACCGCGAAAATTTGAGTTTTTGCGGATGTATGTAACAGCGGGAACCGGCATATATTTACATCAACAAACGACTCCTTATGGCAGAATTTGCCAATATGCCAACCTTACCTCCTCCTATCAGCCCGAAATTCTTAAATTTGCGCTATATTACATACAATGAAAGACGCTCAGCCATACCATCCAAAAAACAAGATCAGAATTGTTACTGCCGCAAGTTTATTCGACGGACACGATGCTGCAATTAATGTAATGCGCCGGATAATTCAGGCTACCGGTGTGGAAGTGATACACCTCGGCCATGATCGCAGTGTGGATGAAGTGGTGAATTGTGCAATTCAGGAAGATGTGCAGGCAATTGCTATGACCAGTTATCAGGGAGGTCATACCGAATATTTTAAATACATGTATGACCTGTTACAAGAAAAAGGTGCGGGGCAGATAAAAATTTTCGGTGGCGGTGGAGGCACTATCCTTCCAAGTGAAATTGAAGAATTACAGCAATATGGCATTACAAGAATTTATTCTCCCGATGATGGAAGATCAATGGGATTGCAAGGCATGATAAACGACCTTGTGGAAAAAAGTGATTTTGCTACGGGAATTAATTTAAATGGTGAACTGAAAAAATTATCCGGGATAAAAGAAAATATTAGCATTTCGGAAAAGTACCGCAGTATTGCGACATTAATTTCTGCAGTGGAGAATAATACTCCTGATGCAAATAATATCATGACACAAGTGGAAGTGCTCATTAAAGAAAATAAAACTCCCGTATTGGGAATTACCGGAACGGGAGGAGCAGGAAAATCATCTTTAGTAGATGAATTGGTGAGGAGATTTTTAGTGGATTTCGAAAATAAAACAATTGCAATTTTATCCGTTGATCCCAGTAAAAGAAAAACAGGCGGAGCATTATTGGGCGATAGAATTCGCATGAATGCAATTAATAATTCTCGTGTTTATATGCGCTCGATGGCAACGCGACAGGCAAATCTCGCATTGAGCAAACATGTGGATGAGGCAGTTAAAATATTAAAGGCCGCTGATTTTGATCTCATTATTCTCGAAACATCGGGTATAGGACAAAGTGATACGGAAATAACAGAACACAGCGATGTTTGTATGTATGTAATGACTCCGGAATATGGTGCGGCAAGTCAGCTCGAAAAAATTGATATGCTCGATTTTGCAGATATTATTGCAATAAATAAATTTGATAAACGCGGAGCAAGTGATGCACAGCGCGATGTGCGAAAACAATTTCAGCGCAATCATAAATTGTTTGAAACCGATGTAGAAAAAATGCCGGTATTCGCAACCATTGCTTCTCAGTTTAATGATCCTGGAACAAATCAACTCTATCGCCACTTGATGGATACCATCAAAGAAAAAACAAAGGTGGATCTGCACAGCGATTTTCATATAACGGATGAGATGAGTAAAAAAATATTCATCATTCCACCACAACGAACACGTTACCTTGCAGAAATTTCGGAAAATAATAGAGCGTATGATAAAAATGCACTCGAACAAAAAGAAATAGCACAAAAATTATATGCCATTCACAAAACAAAAGAAATTGTAGAAGAGGAAAATACAAAACGATCGCTGGAAGAAACTTATAAAAAGATCGCTTTAAAAATGGTAAATGAAAATCTTCATTTAATTACAAACTGGAACGATAAACTGGCTAATTATAAAAATGAAAATTATATTTTTAAAGTACGGGATAAAGAACTCAAAATAAAAACACATTCCGAAAGTTTAAGTCATTTACAAATTCCGAAAATTGCGTTGCCAAAATATGAGGCTTGGGGCGATATTTTATATTGGCAGTTGCAGGAAAATGTTCCCGGAGAATTTCCCTTTACTGCAGGAATATATCCCTTCAAAAGAGAAGAAGAAGACCCTACAAGAATGTTTGCCGGTGAAGGTAGCCCCGAACGCACCAACAGAAGGTTTCACTATGTGAGTAAAGGTATGCCTGCAAAACGTTTATCTACGGCATTCGACAGCGTTACCTTATATGGAAATGATCCAAATCACAGACCTGATATTTATGGAAAAATCGGTAACAGCGGCGTCAGTATTTGTTGTCTTGATGATGCCAAAAAATTATACAGCGGATTTAATTTATCCGATTCTAAAACATCCGTGTCGATGACCATTAATGGTCCCGCTCCAATGTTACTCGCATTTTTTATGAATGCGGCAATTGACCAGCAATGTGAATTATATATCCGTGAAAATAATTTAAATACAGAAGTAGAAAATACGATAGCAGAAATTTATAAAGGAAAAGAACATTTACGTCCGAAATACAATGCTGAAATTCCGGAAGGCAACAACGGTCTCGGATTATTGTTGTTAGGTGTTACAGGTGATCAGGTATTACCCGCCGATGTTTATCAAAAAATAAAAAAACATACCTTAAATGTTGTGCGCGGAACGGTGCAGGCAGATATATTAAAAGAAGATCAGGCTCAAAATACCTGTATATTTTCCACCGAATTTGCATTGCGTTTAATGGGAGATGTGCAGGATTATTTTATTACCAACAAAGTGCGCAATTTTTATTCTGTTTCTATTTCAGGATATCATATAGCAGAAGCAGGAGCAAATCCCATCACCCAACTTGCATTTACTTTGGCAAACGGATTTACGTATGTGGAATATTATTTAAGCCGTGGAATGCTCATTAATGATTTCGGACCAAATTTATCTTTTTTCTTCAGCAACGGAATTGATCCCGAATATGCAGTAATAGGTCGCGTTGCCCGTCGCATCTGGGCAAAGGCAATGAAACATAAATACGGAGCGGATGATCGCACACAAAAATTAAAATATCATATTCAAACCAGCGGAAGGAGTTTACATGCGCAGGAAATAGATTTTAACGATATCAGAACTACGCTTCAGGCATTATATGCAATTTACGATAATTGTAATTCACTGCACACGAATGCATACGACGAAGCAATTACAACACCAACGGAAGAAAGTGTTCGTCGCGCAATGGCTATCCAATTAATTATTAATAAAGAATTGGGATTGGCAAAAAATGAAAATCCTACACAGGGTTCATTTATTATTGAAGAATTAACCGACCTGGTAGAAGAAGCCGTATTAACCGAATTTGAAAAAATATCTGAACGCGGTGGAGTTTTAGGTGCAATGGAAACCATGTATCAGCGCGGACAAATTCAGGAAGAGAGTTTATATTATGAAACTTTAAAACACACCGGTGCATATCCAATTATTGGCGTAAATACATTTTTAAATTCGAAAGGTTCACCTACCATTTTACCTAAGGAAGTAATTCGCGCAACGGAAGAAGAAAAACAAACTCAAATTACCACCCTAAAAAATCTGCACGAAAACAACGCAGCCTTAACCCAATCGCAATTGCGTCATCTCCAAAAAACTGCAATAGAAAACAAGAATTTATTTGAAGCACTTATGGAAGCCTGTAAATATTGTTCGCTCGGAGAAATAACAAATGCATTGTTTATGGTTGGCGGGCAATACCGCAGAAACATGTGAGGGGAATTGAGAATGGAACAACTGAAATGTAGCAATGTGTAAATGTACCAATGTACCAATGTATAAATGCACCAATGAACAGCCGGGCATTATTCAATTAATAAATTACACGATTAACAAAATATTAAATGCCTTCGCCCTATACCTCACAGGTTTTGGAAAATGTATAAATGTGTAAATGTGTAAATGTACCAATGTATAAATGTACCAATGAACAGCCGGGCATTATTCAATTAATAAATTACACGATTAATAAATTAACAAATGCATGCTACCTCGACCTACCAGGTTTTTTTTAACCTGTGAGGTCTTGTTACAGACCGAATTTTCTAATCGAGAATTTCAGGATTCAAAATTCAATTTCTTATTATAAATGATTTCATTCAGGAAGTAAACAATAAATTTGAATTTGTTGACCCTGCGTTTGCATGGTGGTTTAATAAACAATATTTTAGTAAACAATATTTTGATGTAACAAATCTCGACAATTTATAACGAGCATTTACTTTTCATAAAAACCGGATACTGTCCAGATGCGGAAACAAATTTGAAGCTATTTTTATGGTTAAATCCCCACAAACATGATGTTGTAGCGGTTTTTCCCAAAAATATGTGTCCTTATACCAATTGGAGAAAATATAGGATTATACCAATTAAGCCAGCGCTAAAATAACAGTTTTTTCCTGTCACATTTGGCAAGAATCGCTTCAAAGTTTTTGAAAATCAGCCATTTACATATTAAATAAATATTTTCTACTTTTCTTGGAAATATAAAAATACTTTCTAAATTAGCTTTTAATTACCGAATACGAAATGGGAATATATGTAACCTAAACACATCCCTTTAGCACATATCCCGGAATGTACGATGAAAAAAAATACTGCAAAATGCAGAAGGAATTGTATTGCCCAATATGAACGAAAATAAAATCATTTTTTTACTTGGCGGACACGATCTGGAGATGGTGGAGATAGCTGTCAAGCTTCGTTAAAATGGATTAAATTAATTTGAAATGATAATAAATTAAACAAATATGCAGACCTCCGCAATATTAATTGATATAATCTCTATACAAGATTATATTTTTAGCAGTAACAAACTTAAAGAAAATTTAGGCGCAAGTTACATCATTGAAAATGTAATTTTCAATGAAATTTTGATTGACACAATAAAAATCATTCTTAACGTGCCAAAATTTCCTGAAAACCATTGGAAATCAGACTCACAAAAAGAATTCCCAGATTCATTTTCAATTGGTATTGGTTATATTGGTGGAGGAAATGCTTTGGTGCTAATTAATAATCAGGATAATAATAGTGAGGTAACACCAGAAAAATTAATAAATCTATTCACACTAAAATTATTAGCGGAATTTCCTGGGCTTATTACAGCAATAACTATAGATAAAACGTTTGAAACCGAAGCTCCAGATTTCACTATTAAGAGAAAATTGCTAGCCTATGATCTATCTAGAAATAAATCACTTATAACTGCTATTACAACACCCTTTAAGCATGGTATAGTTTCCGATTGTCCGCTAAGTAATGAAGCTCAAGAAGTTTATAACGTAAAACAAGGATGGATATCATTAAAATCAAATATAAAATTAATAAATGCAACATTGGCAAATGAGAAAGCAATTAAAGATTTTATCCCGATAGAATACCAATGTAAATATACGTTTACTACTGAACTAGATAAATTAGGACAGCCTGAAGACAAGAGCTATATCGCGATTATTCATGTAGATGGAAACGGGTTAGGACAAAAATTTGCAAATTGTAAAAACCTAAAAAACTTGCGCGAGTTATCCATGAAAGTATCTATTATAGCAAATAGGTGCATGCATAAATTAGTCAAAAAAATTATTGAATTATTAGAAGACCCAGATAAACTTTCAGAAGAAAACAATTTCAAATTAAAAGTAGACTCAGAAAAACGAATATTGCCGTTGAGGCCAATTATCACAGGCGGAGATGACATTACGTTTGTTTGTGATGGCCGGCTTGGCGTTTACCTTGCAGAATTTTTTATTCAAATATTTAGAGAAGAGTCGCATTGTGAATTCAAGAAGGAAATATCTGCTTGTGCAGGAGTTGCTATAGTGGGTACAAAATATCCATTTTATCGAGCATACAAATTAAGTGCAAAATTATGTGATGAAGCAAAAGAATCTTCTAGAGATAAAAATGATAGTTGGTTGAGTTTTTATATCTCCACAAGTGGATTTTCAGGTGAAATTTCAGAAATTCGGAATAAACAAGAAATATCCCCACAAGGCTATTCGCTATCTATGAATCCTTATTGCTTGGATGATGTACCAAACTTACAAAATACAGTGCATAAATTAAAAACTGGTATCTCAAAACTAACAAATACAACCCTATGGCCTAGGAATAAGATTAAGGAATTACGAGACGTATTACGCAGCGATGAAAGTGCTATAAACTATTTTATATTGGGACTTAAATCAAGGAATATTGAACTGCCCGGAGATAACAAATTTCATAATTCTCTTTTTGATTTAAGGGACGAGTCTACTGATAAAAACAGAACACCCTATTTTGATATGGTAAATTTATGTGATTTTTATCCGACAAAATTATTAAATAATTAATACCACAAATAAATTGTCATGAATTATATTACATTAACGATTGAAACTAAGTCATATCTTTTGGCATCCTCAGGTGAAGGCAGTGCACTTATTGACTCAGAAATAATACTTAATAAATATGGGTTTCCAATTTTACCCGCACGCAGAATTAAAGGATTGCTAAAAGAAAGTATACAAGAAGTCCTTGAGATAACAAACCACACTGATCCAAACTCTGTAATAATTGATTTATTTGGAGTTAGTGGATCTAGAATGCCATCTGGAAAATTGCGTTTTAATAATCTTAATATTATTGGATGGGAAAATATAAGTGAAAAAATAAATGAAGCAATTAATATCAATAAGTTTGCATTTTCTTCACAGCAAATTAAACAATATTATACGACAGAAATTCAACAAACAGCGCTTGATGAGAAGGGAATTGCTAAAAATCATAGCTTACGAACCTATCGTGTTTTAAACCCTGGATATACCTTTCAAGGTATAATAAATTTATCCAACTCACTTGATAACTCAACCTTAGAAATTTTAACCTTAGGGGCTCTAAATCTGAGATTTGCTGGAACTAGAAGAAATAGAGGGTTTGGGCGCATAAAATGCATACTCCAATATATCCCTCTTGAAGTTAATTCTAATATCGATAATGTAATTTCAACCTTACAAGATTCAAGCTCAGAAAAAAAATGCTTGGCTGTATCAATAACTACTAGAGGCCCTGTCATATTATCTCAGCAAAAAGGAGATCAAAATACAGTTTCTACTGATACAACCATTGGCGGCAATAGGGTACGAGGACTGTTGGCTACTCGATACATCAAATCCAAGGGATATAGCTTTAATAATGCACATGAAAAAGACGATTTTAAAAATATTTTCCTTTCTGGAAAAGTGATTTTTAGTAATTGCCAACCTGAAAGCATCCATAAGCTTCCGTTAAATATTCATGAGTATAAAGCACGTAAAAATGAGCCTCCTATTGATATTTTACAAAAAACCAAATCGCATGCAAGCAACCAGGACCAGGACAGCAAATCAAATTTTATTACTAAGCCCATTGATGGATATGGTAGTTTGAAAAACAACTTAGTTTATAAAATTTCAGTAGCAACCACTTTTAATTTTCATACTAGTAGGCTCGAGCGTGCTGCGGGAAAAAGCACTGAGGATAATCCGGGAATTTTTTACTATGAAAGTATTGATGAAGGACAAATTTTTATTGGAAAAATTTCAGGAGATAAAGTATTGATTGATCAGATGCTCGCAGAGTTCAAAATAAGTGAACATAATTCCATTATTTCCGATAATTTAGGTCGCAGTAAATCGGCACAATATGGAAATATAACCTTATCTTTTGATGAAATCAAATTACCAGTATCTGAGTACGCAAAATTGGATAAAAAATCCCATTATTATATGATTCTCAAATCAGATCTAGTTCTGTTAAACAAAAATGGGCATTTTGAATCAAATATTGAGACATTAAAATGTGCTTTAAATAATACTCAACTAACAATTATTAATGCAACTGCCAGAATTGCATCAATTGAGCAGTACAATTCAGCTTGGCAAAGCAAAAGTGGAAAAGTACAGTGTTATATAGCAGGTTCAGTATTTGAAATTTTAATCAATCTTACCAATATTGACATGCCAAATAATCTTGGGGAATGGACAGAAAATGGTTTTGGTCAGATTGAATGGTTAAAGGTAGATTATGTTTCACAAGCATTACAAAGTAACGGAGGAACTAAAAAAGACCAAAATATTGAAAAATCAACATTAATAACCAAAGAATACCTTCAAATAATACAGAATTACAATAGTGAACTATACAATATTGCATTAAAACATAATAATAAATTGGCGGAATTAAATATAAAGATAGAAGCTCAAAAGGAGGCAAATAAATGTTTTGATAACAATTCAAGTAATATTTCCGGAAACTTGATTGGAAGAATGATCGGTTTTTTAGAATTCGCTAAAACTGACTCAGAAATAGAATCATTTCTTAAAGAAATAAAAGATAAACCTGCTGGACAAACTCTGCTTAAATCACATTTAATTAAAAACAATATTTTTATTAAATACAATTTTGCAGAAATTGGAAATTTCGAAAGCGACAAACTATACTGGATAACTTTTTTTAAATCATTAAGACTAAGGATGAAATTTCTATGAGTGACAAACTTTACATGGTAACTTTTTCAAATCAACACGAATAATAATGTAAATTCATGACAACGAACTATAATATACATCAAGATAGAATAATTGGTAAAATTATTCTTACCGGGAAAATTAAAAATACTAGTCCTTTGCTAATTGGAAATGGAAAAGGTGGTGAAATGGCAGACATTGAGGTTATACTCTTGGAATCAAAACCCTATATACCTTCATCTTCATTAGCTGGAGCACTCCGTTCGAAATGGGATAAAGAAAAAGCAGGCGTTACATTCACACTGACAGAAGAAGCATTTTGGGGTACTAAAAATACAAGTTCTAAGAAATCCTATCAGAGTCATTATATATTAAGTGATCTTATCAGCATAGACTCTTCAAAAATCGTGATTCGGGATGGGGTAAGTATAGATATTAAAACTGGCGTTTCAATCAAAGGCGCCAAATATGATTATCAAATTGTTGAACCTGGTGCAACCTTTGAGTTTCAATTGGAAGCGACTTTAAGGCATGGCCTTAAAGACGATGAAGTAGAAAACATTGTAAGATGGATAGCAATTACACTAAATGATGATAATTTTAGAATTGGAGCATTAACTAGCACTGGCTTTGGCAAATTTATATTAGAGGATTGTAAAGCCTATAAATTTACATTCCCAGAAAAGGCAAATGATTGGCTTGACTATCTAAAAGGAGTAGATCCTAAAGCTCCATTGTTTGAATTAAAGGATTTAGAAAAATCGAAACTTCTAATTGAAAACTTCCATATCACTGCCGATTTTCAAATTAAAAGCGCTCTTATTACTGGAAGTTATGGAATTGCGAGTAGCGAGCCAGACAAAATACACCTTACGTCAAACAAAATCCCAATTTTAAGTGGGAAGGCCATAAAAGGCGCTATAAGACACAGAGCTTCTAAAATTCTAGATACTTTATTGCCAAATGAAGAAAAAACCATCCATTGCTTATTGGATCAACTTTTTGGATGGGTAAATAATAATAATGACGATGATATTAAATTAGAAAAAGTTAAATATTACAAAGCAAAAGCTATTAAAAGCCGAATAAAAATAGAAGAAACTGAACTGGGTGATTCAGTTAAATCAATGACTCAAGATCGAATTAAAATTGATCGTTTTACCGGCGGTGTTATGCAAGGTGCAAAATTTGAAAGTCAGCCTGTTTGGAAAAATAATCACTCAACATTTAAAATTTCAATTTCGATACTCGAATACGAAATTTGGGAAGCTTCCTTAATGCTGTATATTCTTAAAGACTTATGGACAGGGGACCTCACAATCGGGGGTGAAAAGAATATTGGAAGAGGTGTCTTAATCGGTAAAAAAGCAATTTTAAAATTCGATAATTTAGAGATTGAATTGGAGTCCGGATTAAATAATACAATTTTAGAGAATCTAAAAGACATTGAGAAATTTAATATTAACTTGCAACAGGAACTAAAAAATTTAAAAACAATTTATGACAGCTAATAAATCTAAATACGAAATAATTAAAATACAGTCGTGTTCATCAAATATTCAATTTGAAACGACAGAAAAAATAGCAAATGAATTAATCAATGGATGGATCATACATTGGCAACATCATAATGTGTTTTTAGGATTAATTAAAGATAGTATAATACATTGGAATGCAGAGGATAAAATAATAAAAAATGGAAATGACTTGTCCCATTTTGTAAGATCAAGAGCTTTTAATAAAAGTACGGAATTACATTTTTGGGCCTCAAATCAATCAATTAATGGAAGAAGACGGATTGATAGTAATGGAAATAGCACTGCTGTAATTGATACAAATATGGTACTGAGAGGACAATTTTCAGATGCCTATATCAAGCATACTGAAACCAAATGTTTCACCAATAAGAGGGTAATTATTAAAACTCGAAATTATATTGAATACAATACAATTGGGCAAGCAACATATACTGATTCCCGATTTTTAAACATTGAATTAATCGAACCTTAAAAAAGAAATGTATGAAAAGGGGTACACTTAAAAAAGATGACAACCGCTGGAAAATATACACTGAAGGTAAAGGCCCGCTATTAATTGCCTGGTTTACACTACCTGATTCATTGAATAATCAAGTGGTTGAATATGATAACAGTGGAGGCCAAGTTAAATTGATTAAATATGATGGAATAGAATATTTACAGAACGAGGATAAAAAAAATGAAGCTAAATATAAAAATCTAAAAATGTCTAAGCATCAAAATAACGATCAAAATATTGATTCGATAAGAAAACCTGCCAATGCCCCCTATAATTTTATTCCATTAAATACATGTATAGTTTCAGATAATACAAATATCCCAATATCTGAAGGTGAAAATATAACACAGAGCGGTTTTATTGATTTAACAATTACAAACAAAACACCATTTTTCATTCGAGGGCGAGACGTCGAATCTAATGAGCAAGGTGAATCTTTTTTTCATATTAATACTGGTGAACCTGTAATACCAGGCAGTTCATTAAGAGGGCTAATTCGGAATCTTGTTGAAATAATTAGTTGGAGTTCAATGGAATTTGTGGACAAAGATGTTAGGTTATTCCATAGGGGAATGTTAGATCCCGCTACAAGATTAAAAGCTGAATATAAAAAGGAACGCCCTGTTATTAATATGCAAAATGCAGCTATACTAGAAACAAATAAAAAGAGTGAATTGGTAGGTATACTAAAATACGTAAATGATAAATACTTAATTTACCCTTCAAGTTGTTTAGGTTCATGTAGTAGAAACACAATTGGTAAAGTTTACAAATTTAATACTTCTTGGTGGGAGGTATCGCCTGATGTTGCCCCTCAGCAAAATAATAAAGGATGGAAAATTGGACTACCAAGTCAAGATGTAATAGGAATTGAAATAGATAAAAAATTAATTAATCACTATAATGAAGATAAGAACAGAGGGCCAAAAGTTCCTAACATCATAGAATGTGCACGAAGTCCAAATAAATTCAAGATTCATGTTTCAAATGATCAAATAAAGACTGATCTATTAGAAGGTGTACCAATTTTTTACCAAATCGAAGGCTCCAAAATTACATCATTTGGTTACTGCAGAAATTATAGAATACCCTATACAAAAAAAATTGGCGATCACATAATACAACATTGGAATGATCTGGTTCATCAAATAGATTTCACTACTTCAATTTTTGGTTCCCTTAAACAGTCAACTCGAGTTTTTTTTGAGGATAGCACTCTTTCTGAAGATGTAAAATTTTTAGAAAAAGTTATTACTACTCCACTTATGAGCCCAAAGCCAACTACCTTTCAACATTATATTAAGCAACCAAAAGGATACAATACTCTACCACAGGAATTGGTACATTGGGGTGATGAAGGTAATATCTCACCCATTCGAGGATATAAGAATTATTGGCATCGAGATACGTCAATAGATAAAACTGTGCAACATAGCTGGGTAAAAACAGATCAAATTCCTGAAAATTATAACGTAACGAATATGAATCAAATACCAATTAAAGTATTAATGCCAGGCGCTTCATTCACGCAAAGAATAAGATTTGAAAAATTAAGTAAAATTGAATTAGGGTGCCTCTTATTTGCGTTATCACTGCCAGAAGATTGCTGTCATAAATTGGGGTTAGGCAAACCTCTTGGTTTAGGAAGCATAGAAATAGGAATAATTACAGTTGCAAAAATTGAACCCAATGTGAGATACTCTAAGCTATTTGATAACAAAAATTGGTTCGATGGAATAAATGACATTACAAATGATGTGAAAAACTACAAGAATTGTTTTGCAAAATATATGGGGGCCAATTTAAAAGAAGTAAATATTTTAGATTGCAATACATTTTGGGCTGAAAAAGGTCGAATGAAACATCTTAAAACTATGCTGACCTTTAAGGAAAATAATGACCGATCAAACTGGTTAGACCGAACTCGATATTTAAAGCCAATCGAATTCAAAAATCGTCCAGTCCTACCTACACCACTGGAAGTGATATCTATTGAATCCTACAAAAAAAATGAAAATGACAAATAGAATTAAAACGTTGCTTTTTTTGCTCAACCCTTTATTATGTTTTACAATTGAATTAATTATATATTTCAATACGAATAATTGCAATATGTTTATTATTGCGATGTTTCTACTATTAACTATTTTATTATCCCTTATATATTTTTTTACTACCAGTAAATATTGGGATAAATTTGTTCGGTCATTTTCACTATCGCTTAAAGGGGGAATATCGAATATATCAAGCATAATACTATTTGTATATTTTTTAATTCATATTTCATGGGTCACAGACAATCTTCAAGAATCATTCAAAGAAGATCTACCGATAAGTTATATATTACTTTCTTTTGCATTTATGTTATTTCCTTTTATTATTAATCCGTTTATTAGGCCAGACCCTATCTCTAAAGAAGTGTCAAGAGATACAAGAAAAGTATTAATAACAGCACTTAGTGAGAATGACATTATAAAACTTAAAATATTTAGAGATAAAAAATACGAATTGGATGATATTGTAGATACATTAAAAACAGGAGGCTTAGGAGCATATTGGAATTGGGAACCTATAATAGATATTGTTAAATTTTACCCAAATTTAAATGAAATCATTTTAATTCAAAGCAGAAAAGTTGTAACCCAATTAAATGGTGAAAAACTTTTAGCAAATTCACAAATTGACGCGTTTGAAGATATGTTAAATTTTAATCAAATAAACGTAAAATATACACCCATTGAAGTAAATGACATGGATTTATTCGATGACACATATAATACACTTAAATTTCAATTAAATAAATTATTTAAAAATAGGAGGTATTCCAACGAAGAAATTATTTTCGGGATATCCTCCGGAACATCAGTATTAACTGCATGTTTACTTTTTTTGGCGTTACCTGGCAAGCGAGGCACAGTGTACAAACCTCAAAAACCAAATTCTACACCTGAAGAATTTGAAGTGGATATATTAACCATTGAAGAATTATGGGGAGAAATTTTTGAAAAATTTTAATATTAACAATTTTATAATGTCTAAAATAAAGTTTAAATAATTTATTATATGAAAAATAAAAAATTAAAAATTGACATATCATTAAACAACAATTTACTCTATTATGGATGTAAAATAAATGAAATTGGTGGCAAACTTAATCTTTTGACTCCTCCTGCTGATGCTATTAATATTATTGGTCGAAACTTTCAACAAATTATTGTTAAAAATAGGAACGGGTTCAAGGAAATTATTTTAACAGGCAGTATGGCCATTTGGGCTTATTTAGTAGTTTTTCATATTGCAGTGCATCTTTTTGTAAAGGTATGGTACGAAGATGGACTCGGAAATAAATTACTTATAGCCGCTCACGGGTCTTAATTATAAAATTCATCTTAAATAAACCCGACCACTATGCCTAAAAAAATCTTCTACTACACCCGCCGCTACTCCCAAAAGATCGGTAAACGCCAGGGCCGGAATTTCACCTGGAAGCTGTGGCCGTTTTGGAAAAATCCGAAGGTGCCTTATCCGTTGGTGGATCAGGTGGATGATGCACAATTTGAGGATGAATTATTGAGTGTTGCCATGAATGAAATTGCAGAGGTAAATGAATTTTGGAAGAGCAAGGATAAACAATTAAAAACGAGATACTGCACTACAAAAGCAGAAAGGGAAATTGCATTATTGAAATTTAAACAGGAAGAGGCTGATGTAGCGCCGGAAGAAGCGAATGTGGAGGAAGTTACTGAAGAGCTCATGGACTTTGAATCGGCACCGATTAAACACAGAACAGCCTTGTTTTTTCATGGTATTGTTTTTTTATGTGAAGTTGTTTTTAACTCCATTGTATTTAATGTTTTTGGTGCAGAGTTATGGGAAAGTATTATTACTGCCGTTGGAGTGAGTTTAGGTTTAACCGTTTTCGCCTATTTTTTGGGGAAACTGATGAAAAAGGGGGAGAAAACAAAAACAGATATAATCTGGATTTACATTATCCCAATTGTTACACTGGGCGGAATAATTGCCGTTTCTGTAATTCGCTCCATATATATAGGCGAGCTGATGGCAAATCCCAATACGGCATTTGGCATTCACATGAGTGTGTCGCTTGCTGCATTTTTATTTGCCTTATTAAATATAGTGTTGTTTTTAGGCGGTGTACTTATTTCCTACATGTCGTTTACCCACAATGAACGTTTGTTGGAAACAATTAAAAAACAATATAAAAATGCGATACAACGCCTTAAAAAAGAAACTGCGGAAGCTGCCCGCGCTTCAGAAGAATTTGAACAAACAAATAATAACTATATCCGCGCAAAACACGAAAGACAAAAGGAATTTGAACGCCATAATGCAAATGCAAAAACAATAAAAGCCATTGCAGAATATCTTGTGGAAGCCTATCGCACCGCAAATATGGAAGCGCGACGCGACAGTATTAAACCATTGTGTTTTAAACGTCAACCCAAACAAATATTATTACCTCCAGAATTGTTGCCGGAAAATTTAGACTGGGATTGCAAATTTATCGATACTAAAAACCCAAATATCTTTACCGGAAGCAAACCCTCATAAAAATGAAAAATATAACTTTAATACTGCTGTTACTATTATCTCTTCATTCCTGTAAAAAAAAGGATGTGGAACCCATTAAAACAGTGGTCATTTTTTATGATCTGAGCAGCAGTGCCGCAAATGGATCTCGTGAAATTTATCTTACCGAAACAAAAAAGATATTGGCCGACCTGGAACCGGGCGATATATTAATTGCCGAAGCCATTACAGATAAAAGCATTCGCGAAAAGGCCGAAATATGTAAAATTACATTACCGGTAAAAAATATCACCTCCACTAATAAATTTAAAAAAGATAAGCAGGAAGCGGATTTTGAAAAAGTATTTGAATCTGCCAAGCAGGAAGCGGCAAACAAGATCAGCAAGGCATTAAATAATACAGCGTTGGTATTTGAATCCACCGACATTTTATCTGCAACCGTATTAGCTGAAAATATTTTTAAAAATTATCCGGGCGATAAAAATGTATTGGTGTTCATGAGCGATATGATAGAAAGTTCAGCAGCATATAATTTTTACAAAGAAAAGTTAGATGCCGCTCGGATTACCAAAATAATAGAACAATGCAAAACAAAAAATACCCTTCCACAATTAACTAATACCTGTGTGTATGTTTCCGGTGCTGATGCGGCTACCAATGCAAACTACAACGACATCCAACAATTCTGGATTTCCTATTTTACTGCAACCGGTGCCATCTGTGCGGAAGAGCATTATGGTGCTTCACTTATAAAATTTGACGAATAAAATATACTAATATGCCAACATTCAACACCGCCCACATCACTTTCAATACTCCCATTTATCCCTCGCAACTAAAGTACTTCCGAGGCAGTATTATAGAGCATGCAATGCGTATGAAAGAAGTATTTGCTGCTATGCAAATACCAACTGATTTATTCCATAACCACAACGAAGAAAGTGAAAATCCTTCTGATACATTAACTCGTTTTCCGTTAATACAATATCATATCAGTAACAGGAGAGCAAGCATTACCGGCATTGGTAAGGGAGCCGATGCTTTGAATTTATTGGTGATGAATAAAAGGGAAGAAATGAATATTCCGGAGGGTATTATGCCAATTCAAATGCAACAAACTTTGGAACTTCAAAAAAAGCCATCGCTGTATCGTATGTATGGCTGGCTAGGGCTGAACGAAGATAAATATGATCTCTATCAAAAAAGTGCGCGTTTAATGGATAAGATTCCGATATTAGAACAATCGCTCACAAATAGTATTTTACGT
>Ga0163151_10002818_pt1 | contig 26086 bp, 19 predicted proteins | sample OliLakLV19MP5IB2_FD_145596 | JGI IMG/M metagenome (GOLD analysis project Ga0163151, IMG submission 145596) | Freshwater microbial mat bacterial communities from Lake Vanda, McMurdo Dry Valleys, Antarctica - Oligotrophic Lake LV.19.MP5.IB-2 | ecosystem: Environmental > Aquatic > Freshwater >...
GAATTCCTGTTGGCGTACAACCAAACAACAAAAGATATACTTATGGGGTTAGGTGGATTGTTCCGAGGTTTTGGTAAGTCTTTAATGTCACCTGTCCTTTTGTAATTAGACTAAAGTCTGTATTTCAAGTCACATCTCAAAATTTTAGATTAAGATTTTATTAATAAATTCATCAATTCCCCATGGAATACCGAAAGGTAGGCAGGAGAATGAGATGAATAATAAGTCACTATTAATTGTGATTTCCGCACTGCTTTTGGTATCCAGCACGGCATGGGTGCGTGACAAAATAAAAAAAATCTCAATCAAACAATTATACAAACTAGACAATTTCTATATGCAACTTAATCAAGATCGAAAGCCTGCCTCAATACCAAAAAAGAAACAACTCGGTGAGACTTATGAAAAACTTCATGCTGAGTATCTGCAATCACAAGAACAATTCCAAAAGAATGAAGAAAAAAGTGGTTTAACTCGAGCCATGCAAGGAGTTGGTGGTGGAGATACCGTTTACTCTGCAGCAGAAAAAATGACCATGAATTGGTTAAATTTTTTCATTGAAGAAAGAAAAGCCCCGATTACAAAAATAGAAGACAAAATAAAAAATAATCTACTTACTTTGGAATTACCCAGTACCGGAGAAGTCAATGCTGCGCCGTCAAAAGAAACTACAGTCGTAACAACGGGTAATAGTAAAGCTGTTGATCCATCGCAAGCGCAACGCAGACCATCAAGTATAAACGTAGGTATAGAGCAAACTCGTTTTTATGCTCATGGTTTACAGATGACCTATCAAAATTTGACAAAACGCTCTGATATACAGTTAGAATTTGGTGAACAAGTTAAATCAATACTCAATTATCAATTGCAAGATCAAACAGTAACGTGGAGTTTATCAACGGGGTTCTGATGAAAAACCAAGAATATTTTTATTTATCAAATGGCCAGGCAGTAGGACCACTCAGTTTTGATGAAATAGTTGAGCTCATCAGAGTGGGAACTATTCATCGAGGAACCTTTGTTCTCAAAAAGGGTGAGTCAAACTGGAAAACACTCAGCCAACTTGATGTTCTCTATCAAAGTATAAAGGCTACACTTGGTTCATCGCATTTACCTGAGGCACCTGCCTCAAATGAATCAGGTAATTATTTTATTGGAATTCCTGGAGAAAAAATTCAAGGTCCATTTTCTTCAAAATATGTTACAGAATCATTAAAAAATAAGAAATTTGGAAAAAGTCATTTTGTTTTTGATTCATTTATTAACGATTGGGTGCCTCTGTTTACGCATCCAGATTTTGATAGACGAAGACTTTCGAGACTCAATGAGGTTGCAACACCGCCTACTATGATTGTGCCAATTCCTAAACACATAAGAATTAAACGTTTACTACGTGACGGCTCAGTAGTGATTGCATTATTGGTTGGTGTGATTTGGATTGGCGCTACAAATAAATCACTCAGATGTACAACCGGAAGTGCTACTCATTGTCAGCAATTAGGCTATGATCAAGTAAAACTAGAAAAATACTCTGATGCCTTAGTATATTTTGAAAAAGCTTGTAAGCAAAATCTTAACGGCGCCTGTCATGACGTGGGCCTTATATACACAAAACTCAGTGATGAAAGCAAAGCACAAAGCTATTTTAAAGAAGCCTGTGATAAAAAATATGGCCCTTCTTGCTACCAGCTTTCTCTAAAACATCCACGTAATTCTGAAATCGCAATGGGATTAATATCTTCTGGGTGTGAGTATGACTCAGCAGAGGCTTGTTTAGAACTCGGGCAAACTGATGTGCTTTCAAATAATCAGTTACGAGCTCAAAAGTTTTTCAACAAAGCATGTGAACTCAAACAAGCTAAAGGGTGCAATCAATTAAGTATTATTTTATCTGAGTTAAAAGACAAAAGAGGCCAAGCAAAGGCTTTAGAAACTTCATGTCAGTTGGGCAATGGCGAGGGTTGTGCGGGGCTTGGTCAGTATTATTATGATGAAGGTTCCATGGTATTAGCAGAAGAGTACATGCTTAAAGCTTGTAGTAGCGACAATGGCAATGGCTGTGGTGGTGCCGCAAATTTGGCTTTCTTACGTGCAGATATCCAAGCAGGTGAGAAACTTGCAAAACGTGCGTGTGAACTTCGCGATTCAATAGGTTGTGGATTATTTGCTAGCTACTTGTTAGATACAAAACAAATTGATAGCGCAATTGAGTATTTCAAAAAGGCGTGTGAACTTAAATCGGGATTAAGCTGTTTCACTTTAGGAAATGTTTTAAAAACAAATCGAGCTCCTTCATCAGAAATAAATGGAGCCTTTGAGAAAGCATGTATCTCAAATAAAAAATATTGTGGGAAGAATAAATGAAGGCTCGTATTCTTATTGTAGATGATGAAAAAGAGATAAGAGTCTTACTCAGCACGCAGTTGACTAGAGAAGGTTGTGAGGTTTTTGAAGCTGAAAATGGAAAAATTGCTCAAGGCTTAATTCAAGCAAATAAGTTTGATATAATTTTATCTGATATCAGAATGCCCGAAGTAGACGGAATTGAACTTCTCAAGTGGGTGAAAAAAACTTCGCAAATTAGATATATTCTCATGACAAGTTTTTCTGATATCACAGAAGCTCAGCAAGCCCACGCATTGGGCGCTGACGAATTTTTAACAAAACCTTTTAGAGTAAATGATCTCATAGGTGCAATTGAAAAATGTTTAGACAAACCATCTACTCAAGTAACGAGTAGTAATGATCATCTTTTTGATAAAATTCAGATTGAAGAGCTTTCAAAGGCTACGATACTGCCAGCAGATATATATGTTCGCCTTTCTGCTGAGAAATATCTAAAAATTGCTCATAAAGATCAAAAAGTTGATCATGCACGCATTGAGACGTATAAGAAAAAAGGTCTCGACGTTCTTTTTATTAAGAAAGTTTCTTAATTTGTCGCTTTGAGTATTTGATTGAGTTTTCCTCTAAGCTCCACGCGATTTTTACTCTCAAATTTTTCTAATAAATTCCCGACATGATACTTCACACCTTGTTCTGATAGATGAATTGCTTCAGCAATGCCTTTATTGCTTTCTCCACGAATAAGCATTTCAAGTATGCGAATTTGTTTTTGATTGAGATTGTAATTTTCTAATCTTGTTCTTAACCGATGATATTCGTCAGCATCATGACCTGTATAGAAGAAAATTCGTCTCATGACTGGTGCAAGTTCATCAGCAAAAATACTAAGCTTGCCATGAGGGCGTAAGGTTTCGTTTGAAATCAGAAATGTAGGTGTCGCTAATGTTAAAAAGCCTAATAGTTCATTTTGATCTACTATAGGTAGGCAAATTAAATCAGTATAGCTAACTTCTGATGAATAAGATGCAGTATTTGGCTGAAACACTTTGGGGTAAATGAGTCCAGTGCGATGAAACTCTTGTAACTGAAGCAGTAGCGGATTATGTGGGTCACTGCGTAAAGAATGTTCCCACTGTGATGATATGGTTTCCGCATGGCCATCCATTATTTGACACATTGTTTGTAAAATTCCATTTTTAAATAAAATAATACGCATCTCTCTGAAACCAAAATGCTGTACACATTTATAGATCATCTCTGATGCTTGATACGGAGTAATTCCTTTTGCAACACCTTTTAGAAGTTCAATGAATTTGGTTTGGTATTGTAGAGGCTCTTGAAGTTCAGTGATATCTTGGCAAATCGCAACATATCCAATAATTTTTTGATCTCGGTTTACAACGGGCTGTACAGTCGTATCAATATAACGTGGTCCTTGTGTGGTATTAATATAACGTTGATATCTTCCGCTGATCAGTGTGGGAGTTCCGATTAATGAACTTGGAGTCGTAATAGATGTTGGAGCTTCATGACCACCCAAAAGTAGGCTTAGAGAATCACTGGCAAAGTGGCAGTTGTGATCAGCATCCCATACAACCATTCCACCTTTTAGGTTTTGAAAAATTGGATCAACTCTTTTTCTATCGGGAACAATATCATTTAGTTCGTCTACAACAAAAGCCATATGAGACTCCTACTTTCTTATTAAACACGTACTATATAGATAGACCTGCTCCACTAGGAGTCGGTTCCGGTGTTGGTGAGGGTAGTGTGTTATCTTCCTCTTCTTCACTGGGGGGTGGCGCTGGTGCTGAGATACCAGTGCAAGTCATTTCATCTGGGTTTCCAGGAGTTAATGCCAAATCTCTAAGTTCATTTGCTAAAACTGCTGTTTCTGGTGGAGCATTATCTATAGATGCAACTAGTTCATTAATGCTTGCGGGCATCGGCGCACCGGCATTTGACATTTTTAATAACATCGAAGTCGATACCGATTCAGTTGGAGTTGCGATTTCAGTACCTCCCCACTTTAATAGATACGTAAATTGTAAATTAATGAGGTCGGGCTTATCTATACGACACATATCTAAAGCTTGAGACGATTTTGAGACTTCAATAGATTGTGGGCCTAGTAACTTTAGCGTGATGGTTTTAGTTTCTCCTTGTTTTAAATCAAGTTGAGTTGGTGTGGCCGCTATTATTTGATAATCATCAGGTTGGTTTGCTTCGTTTATTATAGATACTGTTGCGCAATCAGCTTGTTTGGCTCCGTGAAATTCATGAATCTTTTGAAATTCACTTTCCACAAATTGAAAATTTGATTTTGTAAGCATCGCAGCATAACGAGGTCGGCCTGGAGCATCTATATTGATATCTTTTGTATAACGTCGTGCTTTAAGGTCTTGCGGGAATCCCTGCATGCGTCCAAAAAGTTTCTCTAATGAAAGACAACCATTAATAGATACTTCGTTTGGGCTTATCATATAGTTAACACCACCACCACCGCCACTATCAGAACATGCACTTAATCCGATAGATAAAATTGTAATTCCAAATACTCTCACCAAAAAGGTTTTCATTTTTCCCCCTTGAACCTCATTAATGTACGTCACGCATCAATACAATTCTTTTGCCAACTTGTTTTTAGTCCGACTTCAACCCAGATGGTTAGGAAGTAGCTCAAGTGTTTTGCGTTTGAGTAACCGTGACCCGCGTTGGGACAATGTGGTGTTCACTTTGACACACAAAAGGTTTATTAACGGTCTCAACTTTATTAAAATCATTGGCCCTCTCTTTGCTAAGTGGAACCGTGACAACACTTAACAAGGGTCAAACAGGTTAAGGGAAAATAATAATACTAACAAACAAGGAGATAACAATGATTTCATCTAAAGTAGTTCGTATGGCACTTGCCGTATTATCCGTAGCAGCTATTTCAGCTTGCGGTAGCAACTCAGACAACAGTGCTCCTGCAGCTGGTTTAAATAATGCTGCAGATGCTGGTTCTTTAAGTGCTCGCAGTGCTGAAGGAAGAATTGATCGCGTAAGTGAGAGCGAAGCTGACCTTTCAGGTTTTGCTGGTCTCGAAGCTGGACGTGATTTATTGAGAAGAGCTGATTATGCAGTTATCTCAGGTGATACCGTTACACTTCGTGAAGGTACAACTGATTTAGGTGTGTTCGCATTCTCTGGTGGTTCAGTTAATGGTGTTCACGCTCAAGCTTCTGAAGGCGCAATGACTTCAGACGGTGACCAAGGTCAAAAACAATCTGGTGCTAGCACCTTGACCATTACATTAAATGAGTCAAAAGGTTGTGAAGTACCTAAAGAAGTTCCAACTGAAGTCGAACAAAAACAAGACCAAAAGGATGCTCCTAAAGCAATCGAAGAAGCTCCTAAGGCTGTTGAACAAGGTCAAAAACAAGACCAAGCTCCTGTAAAAGAGACACCTAAAGAAGAAGCTCCAAAACAAGAGCAAAAACAAGAAGAGACTTGCAAAGAAACCAGCCAGTCTTACTCAATCACCTACGTAATGGTTGTTGAGCAAAAACAAGAACAAAAACAAGAAGAAGTTGTTAAAGAAGAAACACCCAAAGAACTTCCAAAAGATGTTGAACAAAAACAAGATCAAGCGGAAGCTCCTAAGGCTGTAGAGCAAAAACAAGAAGAAGCTCCAAAAGCTATTGAGCAAAAACAAGATCAAAAACCTAAGTAAGTTTTAGATTAAGTTTACCGAATTCGGGGGGTGATCCTAAAAGTCACCCCCTTTTTTTACACAAACATTTAAATAACGGTTGAGCACAATGATTAAAGGGGAGAGGGGTTTAGTATGTTGCGTTTAAATGTTGGAGCAATCTTAAGTGTAGTATTGATGGTGGCAGTATCAACAAAAAGCACTGCAAACACAGACGTAAAAGAGTTAAAAGATTTTTTAAATCGTTTTCATGCAAATCCGGCAAAAGTATTAGATGAGCCCTTCGTACAAAAAGATATCCGTGGCAATATTATCACAGAAAAAAAATTCACCCCTGAAGAAGTTGCATCAGGTGCTTATATTGAAATGCGTGATGCCATGAGAAGTAAAATGTGTACCACTCAAAATGGTTCACGTGTTTGTCTTAAAGATACAATTCCTGGTAAAAGTGGAATTCTACCTAATGAACAAGTCGATAAAATTTTAGAGACCACTTCATATATCAAAAATATTCAACAAATGGAATCCAGCGGACTCACTATTGGTGCTGTCACGAAACAACCGTGGTCAGAAACATTTTGGCCTATGGTTAAAGGAGTTATCGGAAATCGATATTCTGATCCTGGATTTCCTAATGCAAAAGATTGGCTTACGAATTTTTCATATATCGCAGCACACCCGGCAACAAGTTTTGGAAATCTTAATGCGCTCGCACCTTCAGAAAAATATGATCTGATTATCGGAGATAATAGCTTACCACTTACGCGTCAAGTATGGGGTATGGGTGAATTTTATCAAAATCTTTACGGCCGAGTTTGGGGTTGGATGGGGATATGTCATGGATGGTCTGGTGCCGCAATTAATTTAGAGGAACCAGTCACTCCAGTTGTGACATCTACAGCTGACGGAAGAAGTATTACATTATATCCATCTGATATAAAAGGTCTTGCATCTCTTCTTTGGGCTACCGCACCACCGGATGTGCATTTCATCGGTGATCGTTGTCGGCAAAATAAGCCAGCAAAAGATATGATGGGGCGAATTATTCCAGCAGTTGATCAAGATGGAAATCATCCTTGTGTTGATGTGAATCCTGGTACGTGGCATATGACTGCAACAAATCTTGTTGGGGCACAAAAACAAAGTTTTGTTTTAGATAATACATATGATCTTCAAGTGTGGAATCACCCCGTTCAGAGTTATGAATATACTTATTTTAATCCACAAACTTTAGAGATGGGTACACACTGGCGACAAGCTTCAGTACCTTTATCACGATTTACTATTGATAAATTTAAAACATATCGTTCTACCAGTGCAGTTTCAGTGGTGGGTGTTTTTATGAAAGTAACCATCATGGACGACTCAATGGCACCTTCACATTCATCAACACGGGGAGAAAAGAAAAAGATCGTAAATTACGTTTATGATCTTGAGATAGACGCACAGGGAAACATCATTGGTGGTGAATGGTATTCAAATATTCATCCTGATTTTTTGTGGCGTGGGCCAGTTGGTAAAAAAGCTATGGCCATCGGTGATACTCAAATAAATCCGGCAGAATGGGATGGCATAGCTCCAATACCTGCAGGTTGGAGAGGTCCGGCTACGATTTCAGCAAATATGAAATCAAGTAAGAATGAACCGAATCCAGAACCACTGGCTGCAATTGTTGAAAAATTAATCGAACGTTCAAAATGAAATATATGGATCTCATACTTGCCATAATAGTCTCAGTACTATTATGGCAAGAAGCTAAAGCAGCACCTCAATGGTTTCCGAAAAAGCCATGTGATATTAATTCTAGTAATTATGATTTTACTAAAGACGTTGTAAAAACTTCGAGTGGAAATCTTGGGTACAAAGAATTTGCACATCGTAGTCAGCGTCGCAATTGTTATAAACCTTGGACGGTTCTTGTTTTTATGACCGTCGGAGAAGATTTAAAGCCCTTTGCACTTTGGGATATTGCTGAAATGGAAAGATCTGGTGGTGACCAGAATTTTCAAAGCGCTTCAACAATAAAATCTGATGTGGTGGTTGAGTATACTAAGGCAAACACACCCTTGGTGAAACGACTTCATCTTTTTGAATCAAAAACCAAGAGTTATGAAGGATTAAATGAAACAGATTTTTATACATCAACAGATAACGATATAGAATCTCCAGTAGTCACTACATTTAATCGTAAACTAAGAGCTCCATTAGAAGCAAACTTGAGTCGTTTTCTTAAATGGGGAGTGAGAGAGTATCCGGCCACTAATTATATGGTTGTCATTTGGGGCCATGGAACCGGTTGGAAAGCCAAAAAACAAAATGATCAAGCGCTCTATGGCAACGTTCCACTCTTGGGGCAAGCAGTAAGATCAGCAGTCAACCAGTCATTAGAAGGAAAACCCATTGATATTTTTATAAGCGATGCTTGTCTGATGCAGACTGTGGAAGTTGTGAATGAGATTTCAGATGTTACACGTTACATCATCGGCTCAGCACAGGTTCAACCTTATTCGGGTCTTCCGTATGGCCGTATTATGGCAGCACTAAATTCGGATAAAAACTTTGGGCCACAACAAGTTGAGCTAATGGCAAAATTAATACCAGAATTATCACAAGTAAAAATCACTGAAACTCTAAGTACAATTTCAAGCTTTCAATTAAGATCAAAACTTGTACCTGCATTGTATGAACTTAGTAATCAATTACATAACTATATAAGTGTAGAACCCATCAGACGATTAAAACTTCAACAGGTGGTGATACAAACGCCAGGTTATCTTGGTGGTTTTAAAGAATCAGGTGATTACTTGGCTTTACTTGATAAATTTATCCGAGAAGAAGATATTTCAAATCAGAATAATATTGCTCTAAAAACCGCCATTGAAAATGTAAATCAGGCACTTGATCTTACGGTAATTCGCTCTGTTCTTGGAAGCCAGCATTCAAAACAAGCACGTGGTTTATCAATTTGGTTACCTGAAACAAAAGAAGAGTTACTGCTTCGGCATGAAGAGTTTAAAAGATCTACTTTTTATACAAATGGTTGGGGAGAGTGGTTGGGAGCACTCTACGGATTTGGTGGTTTAGGGGAGCTTACAATCAAGTTTAATTAAAAGGGGCCATGAGGGGGATATGCTTAAGCGGGTAGGATTAAAAATAAATTTTATAATGCTTTTTCTCTCGCTTAGCGGATGCGGTTGGATCAGTGACGACATAAACGTACAAGAATTTCGCACTCACATTAATGTTGCTCATCTTAGAAATTCTGATGGTGGCAGTACCTGGAATGTGAAATATCATTTTTCAGAGCCTGTGAATGGAATTGTTTTTCGAAGGCAGCGTTCTCATTTTCGCACAAACACTTGGCAACCGGTAAATTCTCTTATGAAAGTGGCGGAGTTAAATGGCCATGAGGTAATACACTCATCAAGCGGGTCAGTTACAGAAATTGAAATTAAAATGATTCCTCATTTCTCTGATGCTCCACGCGATTATGAATTTTTTGTTCCATTTTCAGATGGCAGTATGGCGATTTACACTGGGCATTTTGATATTCGCCCACTTTTTTGTCCAGGAATGCGTGTGTGTAATCCAAATGATCTTTTAGAAAAAAGTTCACCAAAAGTTGTAGCTGACTACACATTTACTCCAGCCCCAGGTGAACAAGTATTAGTAACTGATACTTTATCAACGGAAAGTGTCAGTTGGAAAAGTGAGCGTGAGGGGCGGTACATCTATTTTGGAAATATCCCGATACATGAAGCAAGTCATTACAGGGCGATCATTGATCCTAAACTTCCTAGATGGATGCAAAAAAAAATCGCCAAGGCAATTCCGACTTTAATTGATTTTTACACAGTAAAAACTAGTTTTAATTTAGAGGCTAAACCCTTAGTTCTTTTTTCTTATTCAGAGCTTGCTTCATTTAGTGGAACACGAGGTGGAGTTTTGCATCAGCAAGTAAGACTTTCTGCTTTTGGAAGCCAGTGGCATGATTCAACAGATAAAAATATAACTGATGTGATGGAACTTGTTGCCCATGAGTTAGCCCATCTTTGGAATGGTGATCTTTTTTTTCCAGGCAATGGAGATTTTGAAGCTTGGATGCATGAAGGCGGTGCAGATGCCTTTGCTTATCGAGCACTTTTTGAATTATCAGTGATTAATAAAACTGAATATCTTGCTTTGCAAACTCAAGCAGTCAATCGCTGTGTACTGGGTTTGTATAATTCAAGTCTTCGCTCGTCAGATGCACTTAAAAGATATCGAAATTATTATTCTTGTGGTGCAGCCATTGGTCTAATTTCTGATGCGGCTGTAGGTAAAACGGGTAATTCAGGATTATTTAGTTTTTGGAGTGAATTATTTAAAACTGCAACGACTCAAGGCAATGCATACACAGCTCAAATGTACTATTCAGTTTTAAATAATTATGGCGATGGAACAGCTGGAAGCATTATTGAACAAATCGTTGAAACTCAACTCAGTCAGCCTGATTATTTTATCAATAATGCCTTAAATAAATATGGAGTAGAGACTTCGATTTTAAGAGAAACACCACCGTGGTATGAGGCTGAAGCTCGTGAATACACTAACGGTAATCTTTTCCAATTTATTTCTATTCGTAAACACAATGCACTGACATTCTCTCATTGATTTAAAAAAGAGTTTTCATTTGTAAACGTTTGGTACTTTTTTTCCCAAAATGGCAAATTAAGGGTTTCTTTTTCCATCAAACAAAGTTCTGATTCTATTACCGAAAAATTAAAGCAGTGAAACACACCTTAACAAGGGGGTAGGATGAGAATAATAACATCATTTATATTAATTCTAGCACTGGCGGGCTGCGGATCATCGGGAGATGATCAAAATGTTTGCGCAACAAGTTCGTCACAAGATCCATTTTTATCTAGAGGTAAAATTCAAATTAGTTCTGTTGGATTAAATTTATCACAAGGACACCTTGGTGTAGTAAACGGACCAACATCTGATTCTTTAAATAAAATTCTTGATCAAGGAACAGAGCTCGTTGCAGTTATAAAAGATCAATGTCTTGCTTCAGGCAAAATTTTAGAAGGGGTACAAGTAGACTCAGCAGATCTACAACTCACAAGCAGTGGAGTAAAATCGCTTCAATGGATTCTCCCACGAGCAATGTCTGTTGGTGAAATTCAAAATCTCGTAGAAAAAGATGCTTGTCTGGTTGGTATCGCTGATTCTGTAGTACAGTATCCATCGGAACTTTCACCCCAAGCAGTAGATCCTTTGATTAATCAACAACGTCATCTTGATGCCATCGGTGCAAATCAAGCGTATCAAACATTTTATAATGCTCAGGGAATTAAAAAAGATGTGGTGATTGCTATTATCGACACGGGTGTTGATATTTTGCATGAAGATTTACGTGGGAATCTTTGGGTTAATAAAAGAGAAATTCCTGGTAACCGCATCGATGATGACAAAAATGGTTATGTCGATGATGTTCATGGTTATAATTTTGTGAATCGTACTGGTAATCCTGGCCCCGTAGGAAACTGGAAAGCAGTTCATCACGGAACACACGTTGCTGGTCTTGCAGCAGCAGCTATGGGAAATAACAGTGGTGGAATAGGTGTTATGGGTCGATTTGGAAAAATCATGGCACTTAATGTTTTCGGAAACGTATCGGGTGCTTCATCATCTAAAATTGATAACGCCATTCGATATGCAGCTGATAATGGTGCCGAAGTTATTAATATGAGTTTAGGTGGCCCAGGTAAGGCAAGCTCTACTGAATCAGCAGTTAGCTATGCGATCAGTAAAGGTGTAACTGTGGTTGTTGCTGCTGGTAATGACAATCAACAGTTAACAGCAACAAACTTTCAAACACCTGCATCTTATGGTGCCGTATTTAGCGGTATGATAACAATTGGTGCTACTGATGCAAAAAAAGGATCACGCAGTTATTTTTCAAACTACAGCACACAGTACGTTGAGCTAGGTGCTCCTGGTTCTGATTCAGAAGCGGGTGGTCTGATGTCAACTATGCCTGGTTCACGCTACGCAAGATTACAAGGTACATCAATGGCGTCACCTGTAGCCGCAGGGTCTGCAGCACTTGCAATTGGTTTACTTAAATCTCGTGGTTGGAAAGCCACACCAAAAAGTATTGAGTACTTGCTTGCAAATTCAGGCACAACTGATTCAAAACTCACATCATTTTTTAAGAGTGGAAAACATTTGAATGTAAAAACTTTGGCAGACACTATCGTTGCAAAGTTTCCTATGAACGCAAGTGGGGCAATGGCAGATGTGCAAGGTGCACTATGTTTGGTTCCTGAAATGTAGTTCTTGTGCTCATAGTTTTGTCAGACCCTAGAATAATTTCAAACTTTCGATGAGTTTTTTTGAAAGTGAGTCAGTTCGTCACGCGTAAAATGTCACTGAACTGGATAAGAACTACTAATTAATGACTAGATGCGCTATATACTGACTTATCAGTAGCATTTAGTAATTTTTGGAGGTCTTAATGAAATTTACATTATTAGTTACACTGGTAATAGCAGCTTCATCATTGGCATTAGCCGATACAGCAGATGATCGTCCTCAGCGCCCACGTCCTCGTGATACAGGATGTGATGCGAGCATTTCTACTTGTGTAGAGAGCCCTGAAGTAAGTCGTCGAGCCCGCTCAGCTTCCGAGCGTATTCAAAGAATCGCAAACAGCATAGATTATGGCACACGCCATTTACTTTCATTAGCTCAACGTGATTCTGCTTACGGATATCAGTATCAATCTTCAGTTATTTACAGCTTAGAGCGTTTGCAAGAGGCTGCTGAAGATTTTCATGAAGCTGTTCGCAATAACTGCTGCGCTTCTCCAAGACTTCATGATGTTCGATTCAGACGTTTAAGTGACGCGATCAATGAAGTTGCTCGTTGTATTGAATTTGCAGGATTTTCTGGAAGAACATACCGATCATGGTGCAAGAATTTAGCACTCTATGATCGACTTTCAGTTTTCTTCTCTCGTTTGCGTGCTGATGAAGGACGTTATCCTTATAACGACAGACAAATAGATAATCTTGATCGTTTAGATTATGACGACTACAACGATGGCGACGCTCGCAGTGATCGTCCAATAAGACGTCAGTAATCGTTATTTAGAGCCGATATTCAAGCGGGAAACCTTCTAGGTTTCCCGCTTTTTTTTTGCTTAATCAGCTTTTGCGATGTATTAATGACAAAATGAGATTAACCGTGGCGCTCTTAACTATCAGCATCGTTTATGCACTGAGTGCAAATGCTCAAGAACTTCAGCCTCCAGTTATTCCATTTGCAGAACCTCAGTATTTTTATAATCAATTTAGCCTAAAACCTCATATTTTATTGCGTGGTGAAACATGGGATCAAACCGATCTTAAAACAAAACGCTCATCTGTTCTCACGTTTTTAAGAATGAAATTACTCTATGAGATCACACCAGATATTAATGTTATTTTCACGCCACAATACGTAAAGATCTTTGGAAGTGGATTTAATATTTCTCAAACAGGACCAACTTTCGATATTGCTTATGGCCTTTATGAAACTTATGGCTCCTACAAGTTTGAGCATTGGACTTTCACCCTAGGCAGAATGAAGTTGGTCTATGGAGATGAACTTGTTTTTGGAAGCGAACCTTGGGACCCACTTGATCGACTTTATGATGGAGCAAAATTTCAATATGAAAATGATAAATTAAAGGCAGATGTATTTACTCTAAGGCAAACACCAAAGAAAGATTCTATTAACTATGTGAATAGTACTGGTTTGAACTCACACTCTGAAAAAAACATGTATGGCGTGTATCTAAATTATTATGTCGATGAATGGCTGCAAGAGGCTGACGCATATTTTTTGTATCACACGCAGATTGCACCAAATTCATTGCGGTCTGAAATGAATATTTCAGGGCTGAGAGTGAAATCTCCATTTAAAAATTTTGATTATCGCGGTGAAGTGACTAAGCAGATTAATTCAGTTTTTACTGATTTAGACACTGCTATACAATTTAACGGTGAATTGGGCTACACGTTTAGGCCAAATGAGAAATTAAGACTAAGTCTAGAAGGCTTTCTTAGTGGGCGAAATTATATCCCAGTATTTTCAAATATACATGAAGCTTATGGATTATCAGATGTTTTGGGTTTTCGTAACTTACTAGGTTATGGCACGCATTTAAGTGCAAACATAAACGAGAAGTTATCGGTAAAATTTGACTATTTTTTCTTTACGCGTACAACAGCCGACGCATCAGCCTATAGAGCTGACGGGGTTGAAATTCTTGGGACCTTAAGCTCTTCAGCATCACTAAATCTTGGTTCAGAGGCTGATCTTAAAATGCAATATCAACTCAATGAAGTTTTATTCGCTAATTTATCAGGCGGTGTTTTTTTCGCAGGCCCATACTTCACAGATCAATTTAACGGATTCAATAGAGCCTACTTTGGACATCTTGGTATCGAGGGAAAATTTTAAACAAAACTTTTTGGGGTTATAAATGCTTGATGGCGTAATACGATTTTCTTTAAGACATCGAATGCTGGTTTTAGCAATCACAGCCTTTGTACTCGTGTATGGCTGGCTTGTTCTTCAAAAACTTCCAGTGGATGTCTTTCCTGACCTTAATCGGCCAACAGTAAACGTCATCACAGATGCTCACGGCATGGCCCCTGAAGAAGTCGAAGTCGTTATTACAAAGCCTATTGAAGCTGTTCTTAACGGAACATCCGGAGTTACAAAAATTTATTCCTCCTCAACGACGGGAATTTCAGTTGTTCGTGTTGAGTTTGATTGGGGAACTGATCTCAGGTTTGCAAGACTTGCTGTAAGCGAACGACTTCAGTTGGCTCGTGAGAGAATGCCTAAGGGTGTAAGCCCCTTTTTATCGCCGACCTCATCTATTATGGGTGAAATTCAAATGATTGGTTTAACGGCCAAAGATCAGACTAAACTTTCTGAACTTAGAGCATTAGCTGATTGGACAATCAGACCACGACTTTTAACAATTCCTGGTGTCTCACAAATTGGAATAATAGGTGGGGATCAGCTTCAAGCCCAGGTCTTAGTGAATGCTGACAAGCTTCGAAAAAAACAAATCAACATTTTAGAACTCAAAGAAAGATTATCTAAGCTCTCTGAAGCTTCAAGCGGTGGTTTCATTGCCGATTCTGATAAAGAATGGCTTATCAGAAACTTTGGACGCATTCTTAATCACGATGAAATTGCTCAAACGGCCGTTGGTATGCACTTTGGTTATCCAGTACTCTTAAAAGATGTGGCGACGGTTGAATTTGCTCCTGCTCCTAAACGAGGAGACGCCTCAATCTCAAATCGACCTGGCGTTATTCTAATGGTGCAAAAACAAGGAACCGCCGACACCATTAAACTCTCAGAACAAATTGATGCAGCCCTTAATGATTTAAAAAATGGATTACCACCAGATGTTGAGATTCACTCAAGTCTTTTTAAACAAGCAGATTTTATAAAAAATGCTGTGGGCAATGTTAAAGAAGCCCTTAGAGACGGCTCCATCATGGTCGCTCTTGTTTTGATTTTATTTCTCTTAAATTTCAGAACAACCGTAATCACTCTAACTGCACTTCCAGTTTCTTTGCTTATAACAGCTATAGTTTTTTATCTCTTTGGCATTGGAATCAACACGATGACTCTTGGAGGTTTGGCTATCGCAATTGGGGAATTAGTTGATGACGCCATTGTCGATGTTGAAAACGTATTTAGAAGGCTTAGAGAAAATCGAAGCCTTCCAAATCCAAAACCCACATTAAGAGTAGTCTTTGAGGCATCACGAGAGATTAGAAATTCTATTGTTTTAGCGACCATTATCGTCGTTCTCGTATTTATTCCACTTTTTGCACTTTCTGGAGTTGAAGGAAGACTTTTTACTCCCATAGGAATCGCTTATGTTATTTCTCTTATAGCCTCACTTGTCGTTTCGCTTACCCTCACCCCAGTTCTGTGCTCTTACTTATTAGGTAAAGCAAAATCTGGTGATGAAAAAGATTCTTGGCTTGTTCAGAAACTAAAATCTCTTGATAAAAGTATTTTAGAACGCTCCCTTGAAAATCCCACAAAAGTTATTTGTGGCGCAGGTGTTGCTGTTTTTCTTGCACTTCTTGCAATTCCTTTTATGGGAGCTAATTTCCTCCCATCTTTTAATGAAGGAAGTGCAATGATTGAAGTTGAAACAAGAGCGGGTATTTCACTTGAAGCTTCAAGTCGACTTGCTATGCAAGTTGAACAAGCTCTCTTAAAAATTCCAGAAGTTGTCTCAACAGGAAGAAGAACTGGCAGGGCAGAAGAAGACGACCACGCGGCTGGAATAAATCATTCGGAATTTGAGGTTTTACTAAAAGATCTAGATCGTCCACGAAGTGAAGTTCTTTCTGAAATGAGGGGTAAAATTAAACCCCTTATTCCAGCTGATGGGTACTTCAGTATCAGCCAACCCATTACTCATAGGTTAGATCATGTACTTTCAGGAGTTAAGTCTCAAGTAGCCATTAAAATCTTGGGCCCTGATCTTAGAATATTGAGACATCAATCTGCAGAAATAAAAGAAGCCATCAAAGATGTTTCAGGCATTGTTGATCTTCGAGTTGAGGGGCAAGTTCTTTTTCCTCAGTACAAGATTTACGCCATGAGACCAGACATTGCGAAATACGGCATTATTCCAGGGGATCTTATGGAATCTCTTGAAGCGATGCTTCAAGGTGTGCCTGTAACAAAGATCATTGAAAAAGATAGATTCATTGATGTTTATCTAAGACTTGATGAACCTTCTAGAAAAGATATCAATGCCATCAAAACTGTTCCTGTTCATGTTTTGCCCACTGGAAAAGTAGTTCAACTTGGAGAGGTTGCCGATATTTTTGAAACGAGTGGTCCAAATGTTATCGAGCGAGAAAACCTACAAAGGCGTATTGCAATTCCTTTTAATACTGTTGGAAGAGATTTGGAATCCGTCATTCGTGATGTAAAGGCCAAAATCAAAGAAAAAATAAAACTTCCACAAGGATATTTTATTGAGATTGGTGGACAATATGAAAATCAAAAACAAGCTACAAAGATGGTCACACTTTTAGGTTTGGTATCAGTATTGGGAATTTTCTTTGTACTCTTTGCGCACTTTAAATCTATTCCTATAGCTCTTCAAATCATGGTGAACATCCCCCTTGCACTTATCGGTGCAGTTATTGCGATCTTTTTAAGTGATCGAACTATTTCAATCGCGACTCTTGTGGCTTTTGTTACACTTTGCGGGATTGCCTCTAGAAACGGCATCATGATGATTAGTCATTACATTCATTTAATGAAAGAAGAGGGGGAGGTGTTCTCAAAACAAATGGTCATCCGTGGTTCCCTTGAAAGACTTGTCCCAGTTCTTATGACGGCGTTTTCTGCAATTTTAGCTCTTATGCCGCTAGTGATGGCTGCAGATGAAGCGGGAAAAGAAATTCTCCATCCCGTCGCTGTTGTTATTGTTGGGGGACTTTTGTCTTCAACATTGCTGGATATTTTTGTAACACCAGCAATTTTTTATAAATTTGGAAAAAAATCTGCTGAAAGATTAGTTAACAAACAACCCGAAGATGAAGCCTTGGAGGTATAATGAAAAATCTTATTTTCACTATCGCATGTCTGATTTCACTAAACGCCCATTCCCATGAAGGTCATGTCCATGAGCCTGCGGTTGAAGCTCCACCTCATGGTGGACTTTTAAGAGATGCGCTGCCATTTAAAAGTGAAGTCGTTTTAAATGGTGATATTGCAAAAGTTTATGTCTACGACAAAAAGCTTAAGCCCCTAAAACTTGATAAACCTACACTTAAGGGTGAGCTTCAGTTTCCAAAAGATAAAAATCCTAAGCCTGTAACTTTTAAACTTGAAGGCGATCATTACGAAGCAAAGCTTCCTGGTATTAGTAAGGTTTATCGCTTTGATTTGCATGTGTACTTAGATGTCGGTGGGAAAAAAGCTCTAGCTGACTTTGGAATCGACAATATTAATTAAAGGTTTATTTATGAAAAAGAGCTGTATTTTAAGAACGAGTCTAGCCGTAGTTCTTGTGCCATTGATAATTTTTGTGAGCCCCCCAATATTTGCTCAAAGTTCAACGAAAGTGAGTTTTGAAGAACTACCAAAGCTCATACAAGAGCGAAACAATCACTACAAGGGGGCTAGAAAGTTTCTAGAAGCATCAGGGCAAAAGACGGGGCATCTCGTAAGAAGCTATTTGCCCACACTTAAAGCTGAAGTAGGTGGTGAAACTTTTAAGCGAGGAACTCACTCTGAAATGTCTCAGCCTTATGGAGCAATAGGTGCCAATATCAATCTCTTTCGAGGTGGTAAGGACAAACTAGAAGATGACATTCTAGATAAAAATTTAGAGCTTTCAAAAAGTGAAACTGAGAGCATTTATGAAGTGGAGCTTGCTAAAGCAAGAAGAGCCTTTTGGAATCTTGTTTACCAAAAAGAGTTACTTCGAATTTTGAAAGCAGCTGAAGAGCAAAATCAAATGAACTTAGAAGCTGCGGTGAGAAGAATCAAAGCAGGCGCTGCCACAGAAACTGATCGCCTTGATTTTGAGATGGAGAGCACAAAATTTGAACAAGACATCGCAAGATTAAATCTTGGAATCAAAAATTCAATGAGAGAATTAAAAGTTCTCATTGGTTTATCTGAAACGTCTCAATTGGAAACACCTGAGCAAATACCCCATCAACACGAAGACCAGCTTTTAAAGATGTCTGTAAATGCACAGAACCTTAGAGAGGTACGTTCTCTCATAGCTAATCAAGAAATTTCAGAGAATAAAAAGTCTCAATACTATAGATGGTGGGTACCAAATATTGACCTCTATGGAGCTTATGGACTTCATACATTTCGAGAAATAGAAAACGTAGATCAACAAAACCGTAAAGAGACAGTTTTTGGAATTAAACTTACTCTTGATATTTTTGATGGCTTTCAATCTAAAGTGGCGGGCTCTGCACATTCACTAGAAGCTGAAGGTTTTAGACTTGAAGCTAATCAGGTGTCAAAGGAGCTTAAAGCTCGCATCGATGGGGCTCAAGATGAGTTAAAGTTGACCCATGACCTCATTCATTCGGCTGAAAAGATTTTGGAACAAGGGAAAAAGTATTTGCAAAGAACTCTTTCGGAATATTCGCGCGGAGTAAAGAATTCCCCTGACGTATTAGGTGCCAATCAAAGATTTATTGAGTATCAAAGACGTGCCATTGAGTTAAAAAAAGATTATCAGCTCGCAAAGACTGATCTTTTGGCAGTATTGGGGCAGTAAGTCTTGCTGGATTTGGGTTGAAAAAAAGCAGGATAAACATTAACGCAGATGCAGAAATTTATTTTTGGATTTAGTAGTGAAACAGTGAGATTTGACGACAAATTATGTGACTTTTAGATTAGATTTTCGTATGTTACCTACCAATGGCAAAAGCTAAAGATGATAAAAAATTAAAACAAATCGTTGAGGTTCTAAAAGAAGAATTTAAACCTTCTCGCATGTTTCTATTTGGATCTAGAGCTGATGGCAAAGCACACAAAGACAGCGATTACGATTTTGTTTTAGTTGTACCTGGTAATAAAAAGCAACGAATCACCAACATGTCTAAAGCAAGAGAGTTACTTCACCAAACCTGTGATGTGTCTGCTGATGTTTTTATTTATTCTCAAAAAGAGTTTGATGAATGGAAGGATGAGTTAAGTTCAATTCCAGAAACAGCATTGAACACAGGCCTGGAGATTGATCTTGGCCAATAAAAAAATTATTAAAGAATGGTTCACTCTTGCTATTAGAGATCTTAAATCAGCCAAGGCACTCATTCAGCTTAGAGCAAATCATAAAGTTGCAGCAGCATTTCTTGCTCAGCAATGTGTTGAAAAATCCATTAAGGGATATCTTGTAACTCAAGATATCCGCGCGCCCAAAACACATGATATTGAATCCTTAGCAAAGCTCGTGGCACCTGTTGATCAAGAATTATCCAAGAGACTTCTTAAGGCAAAAAAGTTGACCGATTATGCAGTGGCTCTTAGATATCCAGATGCTCAAAAGAAACCCCTTACAAAAGTTAAGGCTGTAGCAGCAGTGAAGCTGGCTCATCAAGTTTATGATGAGCTACTAGGATTAAGTAAGCAGGTTTGGTAGTATTACGTTTCCGAATATTGGCAAAGCGAAAAAAAATGGGGCGACCGACGGGGATTGAACCCGCGACATGCAGAGCCACAATCTGCCGCTCTACCAACTGAGCTACGGCCGCCACAAAGAACATCCTTTATATGCTCGACACAAAGTATCTGTCAACTAAGGCAATGAGGTTTAAAATACGCCAATACTGAAGTGAATTTGGTAGTCGGATTCGCTGCGAGAGCTATCTTGATTGAGTTTACGGGCATATTCAAGGCTAACGGGTCCAACAGGGGTGTTGTAACGAACTCCTACACCCGCTGAATGGCGCCAATCTAGGGTATGTCGGTAGCTCTCCATACCCGGAATTCTTACCGCCCCCCCATCATAGAAAACTGCTCCTCCGAGGTTTCCGTAAAGCGGGAATCTAAGCTCTGATTTTGTTAAAAAGAAATGACTCTCGGTTGTGATTCCATTTCTGATATCTGCTGGTAAAGGAACACTCTCTGAAAAGGCATTAAAACCTCGAATAGAAGATCGTCCCCCAAGATAAAACGCTTTGATTTGTGGAACAGCGGCTCCATGTTTTTCATAATCACCAAGATTCTTTAAAAACCCAGCCTTGCCTTCATTAGCCCAAACAACGGGGCCCATAGGAATATAGCGTGTGTAACTGCCAACAGTTTTATAGTAATTTACAGAGCTCGTACTGCCCATTGAGGGATTTGAATATTCAAATGAGAGTGTTGATAGATCACCTCGTGTGGGATTAAACGGATTATCTCTACGATCAAGTAAAAATGTTGGTCCAGTCGTCGCAATGTTCAGGGGCTTAGAAACATCATAATCATGGATCTCAAATTTATTTGATCTAGTAATACCGTAAACTTGATAAACAAGTTTGAGTTTTCGAGTTAAATCTCTTTCAAATAAAAGATCAGCTTGGGAACTATCTACCGCATATACCTTTTCTTGCGGACGACCTGATCTGTCTGTTGATTGTTCAACAGAGAAGAGTTTTGTGGATTTAATAAGATTTAAGCGTGCTATATTATTGGTTCCGAAAATAAAAGGCTCTGTGTAACCAAAATTGATATCGTTTTCTAAGAAATTAAAATTTACTTTATGATTGAGTTCAACTCTTGCGTTTACGCCTCGTCCAGTACCAAAGAGATTTCTATAAGCTGCACCTAAGAAGCCTTTTAAACTTAATCCGAAATCATTACTAATACCTACACCACCTTTTACAATACCTGGATCATTCTCTACAACGCGAACTAGTACTGTGCGATGTCCTTCGCGTGGATCGTCTTGCATGGTTCGAATCTCAGTAGCAGTAAACAACGACAATCTTTGAAGTCTTTCTTCACTGTAACTAATTTTTTCTGGAGTTAATACATCTCCTGGCTTGAATTGTAACTCACGAGCTATAACGAAATCTTTTGTGAAATCATTTCCTTCAATAGCAATGCCACTAACTGTGATGAGGGGGCCTTCTTCAATTTCAAATTTCAGTGTGGCTTTGGTGTTTTCTTCATTATATTTAATTATTGATTTACCTTGATTAACAACTTGGATGTCGAGGTAACCACGAGAACGATAGAGTTCTACAATTTTACTCGTACTTTCTTCTAATACACTTAATTGTAAATGAGTATTTGCGCGAAGTCCGATGGTTTCTTCAAGTTCTTTTTGAGTTGTACTTTTTATTCCGTTAAAAATAATCTTATCAATAATGGTTTGTGGGCCCTCGTCTAGTGAAATTTGCACAACAACTGATTCTCTTAATTTGTCAAAATCAGCGCGAGTGCCTGTGACCTTGGCGGCAATAAAGCCTTGATTTTGTAGTTCGGTCACAAGATTTTTAACGCCATTATCCATTTCTTCACTGTTATAGATTTTGCTGTTTACGAGATCACCACTGTGATCAATGATGAAATTTCGATAATACTTTTGTGGTCGCGAGAATACCCCTTCAATAGTTATATCTTTAATGCGAACGCGCGGACCTTCTTTGATTTCAAAGATTACACGTCTTATGTAATCTTCGCTAAATAAAGTTTCTTTGTGTTTTACACTGATGTTTGCGTAACCAGAAGTTTTATAAAACCTGATAATGCGCTCATTGAGATCATCAGAAGGGGAATTAGAAAGTTTATTGTCTGTATCTAATTTAAGTGCTTTTAAAATTTTAGTTGCACCAAATATTTCATTGCCTTCAAAAACAAGTGCGTAACGATAGGGCTCATTTATCACATAATTTAAAGCAACTTTAGTACGAGAGGCGTCATAAGTAACTTCTGGAGGTTGAATTTGCGCATTCAAAAATCTCTCTTTAAGTAAATGCTCAAGTGCTTCATTTTGCATATTTAAAAGTAATGCTTGAGAAAAAATACGATTATTATTTGATTTGAATAATTTCTGCATTGTTTTGTTAAGATTTGCGTTAACGCTATTAAATTTTATCTCTGAAATCATGCAGGGAGCCTGTTCATCAATTTGAATGAGTATGACAATATTTGAACTTGAATCAGATGTTTTGAAATCAGCACTTACTTGTGCATTAAGGAACCCTGCTAGATTATAATATTTTTTGATATTCTCTAAGCCTAGTTTAATGCGATCTTCACTAAAACCTTCGTTTTCAGCAATACCAAACTCAGTGAGCAAGTCTACATTCCCTACGGTTTTGTTACCTGATAATTTTATACTTCTGATAAATCGGACAGGTGTTACTTTAAAGATAATATTGGTTTTTGAGCCAACCTCTTCATAGTAAGCCTCGATTCCATTAAAAGGCCCTACTGAGTAAATAGCCCCAATGGCTTCTTGAACATCGTTGGTTGTAAAGTTATCTCGAATGTTTTGTTTTATTTGTTCTAATATAATTTTAGTAGTCCTAGAATCTACGCCTTCAATTGCAATTGAACCTAAAGATTTACCATGAGATTGCTCAGTGAATAAAACCGCCATGATGAATGTGATTATAAGTCTCATCTGAACTCCACCTGATACTGAAGGTCTAACCCAAACACGTCAGGTGTAAAGTTTGATTGCGGCTGAGTAGATATGCTTGTCGATTGTGCAGCAAGTGGATCGTAATCACGGCCTTCATATGAACCTAAGATTGATAAATTACGATTTAATTTATATTCAACATTCACATCACGAGAGACCTGATCTCCGATAGAACGACTAAAACTTGTAGATATTTGAGGAGTCCATTGTTTTTCAGCGACAAGTCGTTGGAGTACTACGTTTTTGGTGGCATCTACAGATTGAGAGAGCCTTACATTAACACCAAATTTCTTTTTAAGTTCATTGCGAAGTGGATTCTCAGCGAGTAAGAGACTTCCAGCTTGATAACCTTGAATTGTTAGCTGTTCATTTGTTCCTGTTTTATCAATTGAATCATCAGTTAAACCTAGTGCTAGGAGTGAAATTATTTTTTGTTCTGGCAAATGTGGTGAGCTTTTTAATTCAATTTTATTTTTTTGCTGTGTGCCTTGCACTAAAAGTTGAATATCCCAATCTCTCACACGAGTGGTGCCTAGAATGTAAATATTTGGATTATTCTCAGTTGGATTATTATATTTAATGCGTGTAGCGCTAATGTTAAATGGAGTTTCGCGAAAGAAAATTTTTCCATTTTGTGTTGCTTCGATATCACCTTTAAAAACCGGATAGCTTGGTTCGCCTTTGATATTGAGATCACCTTTTACTTCAGCATCCATTAGATTATTTTTAACAAATACGAGTTTTGGAAAATGAGCGTTAATATCTAGTTCAAGTGGGTGAAAGTCTTTTTGTAAAATTATTTTTGGGAGATAGGCACTACGTTTTACAGTGGAGTCAGTATTTTCGTCTGTGAAATTTTTGGAGAATAAACCACTTTCAATATTGTACTCAGCTTTAAAAAGATACGGAAACCAATTTCCTAAAACGCTAAATTGCAACGCCCCTTTTGTTGTGAGTCCTTCTGGAATATTTAACGTTGCATTGAGCAATTCACCGGATATCTCAACTGGAATATCGCGATAACCTTTAAATAAGAGACTTCCAGTTGCACTCATTTTTCCTCCACCAAAAACTCCGGTGAATCGATTAAGTAGTGCCTTTGACTGACTAAAAAGAAAATCTGCTTGAATATCTTCAAAGGGGTGGGGGAGTTCATCAAGCTTCACATAACCTTTAGTGATAAAGGCACTTCCCAAAAGATCTGGCTTTGTTGAAGTACCTGCAATTTGAGTACTGAGTGATAATAGGCCTGTCATGTCTCTGAAAAATGGCGTGAGAAATGTTAAAAGACTTAAATCAATACGCCCATTCACATTGAAGTTGATTTGATCATTTTTTGAGCGTGTTCCGTTTAAAGTAAGTTGTGTATTGTCGCCATCAATTTGGGTGCGGCCTAGTGTCACAGTGCCGTTATCAAATTTTGCAGAGATTGGTTGGGTGTTTCGCATTTGAGAATTGCCATGGCGAACATAGAATTTTGAAATGTCAATTGTACCTGAGCTATCCCAAAATCCGCCTTGAGGGCTATTGAGATCAATCTGTGCTGTAAACCCAGTTTCATAGTCTCGTTTTGCAGACTTTCCAAAAAGGCCCAAGAGATTTGAAAAATCCCAATTATTTGTATCGAGTTTAAATGCAAATGGGCCTTTCTCATTAAACGGATACAAGAGTGCAAGTTTTATTTTTTGTGCAAACACTTGTGCACTTAGATTTAATGATTGAGGAGCAATCGTCATCGAGAATTGAGAATCCTCCATCACTTCTTGGTTTATTGTCGTTTGAGTTATTGTGCCAGTGATTGTAGTTTTAGGTTTTAATATATACTCGCGCATGACGATGTCGGCATTAATACGCCCACCAAAGCCTGAAGTTAAGTTTTTAATATAATCAAAATCAGTTACATGAAAACCTCGTCCTGCGATTCCAACGTTCATGATGCCATTATTATTAACATCACCTGTAAGGACAAAATTGCCATCACCTTTTTTGATATAGATACTATCAGCTACCGCATTACCTTTGATTGCATGCATATCGAAATGTGCTTCTTTGAAAGCTTCATCTGCAATCATGCCTGACTTAAAGTGACTTCTTACTTTGTACGTGAGCGCTGAGAATTCAAACGGTCCTGACACATCTATTGAGCCTGAGCCAATTCCATTTGCTGCAAATGGAAGTTGAACCTTTTTAGAGAACATATAAATTATATCTGCAATATCAATCTTAGGAATATCTATGTGTGCGCTTAGACCTTTTTTCCCGGATAGATTAAATATTGCTTTGCCTTTGTAATTTGTAGAACCAAGAATTGCATCTACATCAGAAAATGTAAGTGAGCCTTTTTCATAATAGGCTCTCATGGTGCCACTGCCAAGTGCATGTTGTTCAAACCAGAAATTTTTCATTTTTAATTGTGTGTCAATGATTCCCCAGTCAGAGGTGCCGCGTGTTGAGCCTGTTGTTGCTACAACTCCTTCGTAATCTAAATCAGCAAGGCTTTTTACATCTTTAAAATCTAATCCATCGGTATGATAGTTAAAAGAGAAGCCTGTTGTATAATTAACACTTCCTGAAGCCGTGCCTTGAGAATTACCAATGGAGATGAGTGCTTTTTGAAAAACTATTTTTTCTTTATCTAAACTAAGACTTCCTAAAACTTTAAAGTTATCAAGTGCTACAACTGTGTCATTTTCAGGTTCAGTGTAAACTCTAAATTTTTCACCCGTAAGCTCACCCGCACATGATATTTTAATTTCTGGAAGTAACATTCCCTCACAGGGGATGCGTCCTTTAAATTCCAAATGAACGGGCACGTCTATGTCTAAATTTAGTAAGAGCTGTCT
>Ga0163151_10002819_pt1 | contig 26082 bp, 18 predicted proteins | sample OliLakLV19MP5IB2_FD_145596 | JGI IMG/M metagenome (GOLD analysis project Ga0163151, IMG submission 145596) | Freshwater microbial mat bacterial communities from Lake Vanda, McMurdo Dry Valleys, Antarctica - Oligotrophic Lake LV.19.MP5.IB-2 | ecosystem: Environmental > Aquatic > Freshwater >...
ACACAAAATGATCATGGAAATATTTAAACCTCTTGAAAATGCCTGCACCCCGCCGGCTGAAGCCGGAACTCCAAACCTTCGCGCGGCGCGACCAAGAGTGAGTTCGTTGGCAACATGCCGCCCATTTTTTGGGCTGTTTTTCTCCTGACGCCGTCTCCTACAATAAGTGTCCCCAGGGCCACATTGGAATGAGCTGCATTCAAAAAATGGAGGGAACATTCGGCCCGCCAGTTGATGTTTGATCCATATGTCCGGGAAATCCCTTGCTAAGTAATCCAGGATTACGTTTAGTGGACCCATTACCAATTTCAACTTCTCTGCCGGAAAGATCCTGGGAACAAACGTGGCCACCGGCAAATTAAACTGGACTGGCGGAACCATTTCGGGAGCGCTCACGGTCGCCAGCAATGCCGTGCTTGAAATCGGCGGAACGGCCCTGCACGAATTAATTGGCCCAATGACCAACTCAGGTCTGGTGGAAATGGTTGGCACAGGACAATTGAATGTGCTGGGAGGATTAATCGAAAACCTCCCATCAGGCACAATTGACTGGAAGACGGACCAACCGTGGTATGGACTGCCAAACGCAGTTATCCATAATGCCGGCACATTGCGCAAGAGTGGCGGCGTTGGAACGACCGTGCTCGGCAATGAAACTTATCCGATTTCACTTCAGAATTCCGGGACCCTGGAAGCGTGGAGTAAAGTCTTGCGCCTCTCTGGAACGGACGCTTCCACGCAAGATGCAACGCTCAAGATTTCACTTGGTTCCCCCACTCCCCCCTCCGGATTCGGTAAGATCGAATTCACAAAAAACCTCTCCTTTCCAGGAATTTTTAATATGACCACCCGGGATGGGTATACGCCCAAATCAGGGGATACTTTCAAAGTTTTAACCTTTCCCTCCGCAGGCAACCCGATCTCCTGCTTCACCGGCTTGGATCTCGGCAATGGAGTTATCTTGAAGCCACAATTCAGCACGAATGGCCTTTCCCTCACCGCCGCCCTTTATGCAACGAACAACATTTTACCTAAACTCTTCATCAATCGCTCCCTTGGAGGCCTGGCTATCACTTGGACGGAAGGATTTTCTGATTGGGTGCTGGAATCGACCACCAACTGGACATCTGCAACCTGGACCAGGGTTCCAGTAAGTTGTGCCAATGGTGCCCTGATCCCCATTGGCCTCCTGCAACAATTTTTCCGATTGCGCCGTTAAGAATGGCTCCAACACGAATTGATGAGACGAGAGAATTCAAACGCATTCCAGATGCGCTGTTATTGCGAAACGTCCATGCACCCGTTGCAAATCAGCGGCGCGCGCGCCGTCATATCACTGATGCTCTGGTTGTCCTTGCTTGCTCCGTTGCTCAACGCCGCGCCGATGGTCGATTTCAGCAAGAGCATCGAACCGCTGTTTGCGGAGAATTGCCGCAAGTGCCACGGCCCGGAGAAGCAAAAGGGCGGCCTGCGGCTCGATGTGGTGGCGAACGCGTTGAAAGGTGGGGACTCGGGCGACCCTGCGGTGGTTCCGCGGGACAGCGCGCGGAGCAAACTGCTGCAACTCGTCTCGGCGAAGCCCGACAGTGATAATCGCATGCCGCCGAAGGGCGAGATGTTGAAGCCGGTGCAGATCGCCTTGCTCAAGCAATGGATCGACGAGGGCGCGGTGTGGCCGGAACATCTCAACGCCGCGACCAACGCTGCCCCGCGCGAAATGGTGGTGACAGACGAAGATCGCAAGCACTGGTCGTTTCTGCCACTTGCGCGAATCGAGCCGCCAGCTGCGAACGATCCGCTGACGAATCCCATCGACCGCCTCATCGCGGCCAGACTCACGAAGCAACTCCAGCTTTCCCCCGAAGCGCCGAGGCGCACGTTGATTCGGCGGCTCTATTTCGATCTCGTCGGCTTGCCGCCCGCACCCGATGAAGTCACGGCCTTTGCGGATGCCCCATCGCCCGGCGCCTTCGAGAAGCTCGTCGAGCGCCTCCTCGCCTCGCCGCACTTCGGCGAACGTTGGGGGCGGCACTGGCTCGATGTGGCGCGCTACGCCGACAGCAAAGGGTACGAGCGCGACCGCGACCGGCCGACGGCGTGGCATTACCGCGACTTCGTCCTCCGCGCGTGCAACGACGATCTGCCGTTCGATCAGTTTGTGCAGTGGCAGCTCGCGGGCGACGAATTGGAACCGGCCAACTTCAACGCGCGCATCGCGACGGCGTTCATCGGCCTCGGCCCGGAAGTGGAGTCGGACACGAAGCTCGCGGACGAACTCGCGCGTTACCGCTACGCCGACCTCGACGACATGCTCTCGACGACGAGCCAGGCGATGCTCGGGCTGTCGGTCGGCTGCGCGCGCTGTCACGACCACAAATACGATCCCATTCCCACACGCGATTATTACCGGCTGCTCAGCGCGTTCACGCCGCTCGAACGCCAGGAGTGGCCGCTGGTTTCGGAGCGCGAGTTGAAGACGTATCAAGCCGCGACCAACGCGCACGCGGTCAAACTCGCCGCGGCAGTGCAGTCGCTCAGTGAATGGCTCAAGACGGCGAAAGAGCCGTTGCGCACGAACCTGCTCGCGGGGAAACGCGCGTCACTCCAACCCGACGAGAAGGAGCCGAAGCTCACCGATGACGATTTCCGCAAAGCATTCACGCCGGAGCAGTGCGACGAATGGGATCGGTTTGCGGCGGCGGTGAAGACCATCGAAAACGACAATCCCGCTCCCGTGGCGACGGCTTTCACGATGGCCGCAATGGAAAAGCCGCCGAAGAACTTCCTCATGAAACGCGGAGAACCGACGCATCCGGGCGAAGAAGTCGAGTTCGGATTCCTGACGGTGCTCGACGGGGCGCGGACGGCCCGTCCGCGCGAATCCACTCGTGACAGCAACCCGCGGACGAGCCGTCCGCGCTCCGCGCTGGCCGCGTGGATGACGGACACGGAGCACGGCGCGGGGGCGTTGGTCGCACGGGTCATCGTGAACCGGATGTGGCAGCACCATTTCGGCGAAGGTCTGGTCCGCACTCCGAGCGACTTCGGCACGCAAGGCGATGCGCCGGGCCAGCCGGAATTACTCGACTGGCTGGCGAGCGAACTGGTGCGCGGCGGGTGGAGGTTGAAGCCGGTTCACAAGCTCATCGTGACGAGCGCGGTGTATCGACAGAGTTCAAATCCGAAATCCAAAATCCAAAATCCAAAATTCGACGACCCCGACAACCGCCTCCTCTCGCGCCGTCGCCCGCAACGGCTCGAATCGGAAATCATTCGCGACAACATCCTGGCCGTGAGCGGCTGCCTGAACACGAACCTGTTCGGCCCCGGTGTGAAAGCGCCGATTCCGGCTGAACTCAACTCGGCTTACAACACGCGCGACCCGTATCCCAAGGATGCGAAGGACGGGCCCGAAACCTGGCGGCGCAGCGTCTATCTCTTCACCAAGCGCAGTCTGCGCCAGCCGCTGTTCGAGGCGTTCGACGGCGCGGACCCGAGCGCGACGTGCGCCCGGCGCATCCCGACGACCGTGGCTCCGCAGGCACTGGCGCTGTTGAACGACGCCTGGGTTCGCGCCCGCGCGCGCGATTTCGCGGCGCGGCTGGAGCGTGAGGCCGGCTCAAGCCGGGAGGCGCAGGTTCGCCGTGCTTACGCTCTGGCCCTTAGCCGAGGACCGCGCGCGGATGAACTCAAAGCCGCGCTCGATTTCACGTCCGCCCAAACCGCGGCACGCGAACAGCGCGGCGAGAAGGCCGCCGCGAGCCTGGCGCTGGCGGACTTCTGTCACGCGCTGTTCGGGCTGAATGAATTTATCTATGTGGACTGAACCATGAACTCACAACACTGCGGACGTTTTGAAACGGCAGGCAACCGGCGCGAATTCCTGAAGCGCGCAGGGGCGGGCTTCGGTTTTCTCGCGCTCTCGGGACTGCTCGGCGAGCACCGCTTGCTCGGCGCGGCGGCGGACCATGCGCGGAACCCGCTGGCACCGCGACCCGGCCCGCTTCCGGCGAAGGCGAAATCCATCATCTGGCTGTTCATGGAAGGCGGGCCGAGTGGGTTTGATCTTTTCGATCCCAAGCCGGACTTGCAGCAGCGTCACGGCCAGCGCATGGCGATCGAAACCTTCTTCGGCAATCCCGGCCCGCTGTTGCGCTCACCGTTTGAGTTCAAACAGCATGGGCAGTCCGGCGCGTGGGTCAGCGAGGTGTATCCGAATGTCGCGCGGCACGTGGACGACATCGCCTTCGTGAAATCGTGTTTCGCCGAGTCGAACAATCACGCGCCGGCGATGTTCCAGATGAACACCGGCCTGACGCGGCCCGGTTTTCCGAGCGCGGGTTCATGGGTCACCTACGGGCTTGGCTCGGAGAATCAAAACCTGCCGGGCTTCGTCGTGCTCGGCAATCAGCGCGGCTCGAAAGGCGGGCCGCTCAACTGGAGCAACGGATTCCTGCCGAGCGCGCATCAAGGCACGCTCTTTCGCAACGGGCCGAACGCCATTCTCAACCTGCATCGCCCGCCGGATGTGACGCGGGCCGACCAGCGCGCGCAACTTGATTTGATGGCGCAGTTAAACGAGGCGCATCTCGCGGAGCGGCCCGGCGAGGCGGATTTACTCGCGCGCATTCAGAATTACGAACTCGCCTACCGGATGCAGGCCGAGGCACTCGACCTCGTGGAATTGAGCCGGGAAACCGACGCGACCCGGAAGCTCTACGGGCTGGACCAGGCGAAGTCGAAAAACTTCGGGACGAAATGTCTGCTGGCGCGGCGGTTGGTCGAGCGCGGCGTGCGTTTCGTGCAGGTCTATTGCGATGAGGAGTGGGACGCGCACGGCGACATCAAACAAAACCACACGGACATGGCGGCGCAGACCGACCGCGGCATCGCCGGCCTGTTGACGGATTTGAAGCAATGCGGCCTCCTCGACTCGACGCTCGTGGTCTGGGGCGGCGAGTTCGGACGGATGCCCGTGAGCGAAGGCGGCAAGGGGCGCGACCATAATCCGCATGGTTTCTGTGTGTGGTTCGCGGGCGCGGGCATCAAGGGCGGCGTGAGCCACGGCGCGACGGATGAGGTCGGCTACAAGGCGGTGCAAGACCGCGTGAGTGTCCACGACCTGCACGCGACGATGCTCCACCTGCTCGGCCTCGACCACAAGAAGCTCACGTATTTGCACAATGGCCGGCGGTTCCGGCTGACGGATGTGAGCGGCGAGCTGATTCAGCCGATTCTGGCGTGAATGCAGCGGGATGAGGAGACCGACTATCGATATCAAAACATTGTTGAATTGGTTCTGCACCGCACTGGCCGTGTGTGAACCGCCACTGACATAAACCGCGATGAGCGGCGGCACGACTTTCTGCCGAATCGATTCTTCGACATATTTCGCCGGAAACTGATCGATGCTCTCTGAGTTCTTCGATTTTTCAGATGCGTTTCCTTTTGGTACTTGATAGAAAGGCGGTTGATTTAACCCTCTTTTGATTATGTTGAAATTTTTGGCTGTTTTGGGGCTTGTTGCGATGACCGCGCAGGCCGTGGATGATTATAAACTGGGTCCAGATTCTCAATTTAAAGCGGACGTTCCCCAAGGACGGGTCGAGAAGTTTCAATTCATCGAATCCAAGGTGTTTCCAGGCACGACGCGCGATGGCTGGGTTTATGTGCCCGCGCAATACGATGCTTCCAAACCGGCCGCGCTCATGGTTTTTCAGGACGGGGGCGGGTATCAGTCAACGAACGGAGGCTGGCGCGTGCCAGTGGTCTTCGACAATTTAATTGCCGCGAAGGAAATGCCGGTCACGATTGCGATTTTTTTGAATCCCGGAACGCGCTCCGGCCAGAGCAATCGCAGTTTCGAATATGATTCGCTCGGGAACGTTTACTCGAAATTTTTGATCGATGAAGCCATTCCTTTTATCACCAACAAATACAATCTTGCGATCACCAGTGATCCGGAAATGCGCGCGATTTCCGGTGCGAGTTCCGGTGGGATTTGCGCATTCACTGTTGCCTGGGAACGTCCTGATCAATTTCGCAAAGTATTATCGACCATTGGGAGCTTCACCAATATTCGCGGCGGGCACAATTATCCGGCGATGATCCGCAAAACCGAGCGCAAACCCATTCGTGTTTTTCTGCAGGACGGTTCAAACGACTTGAACAATTTGCACGGCAACTGGCCGCTGGCGAACGCCCAAATGGCCTCCTCTCTGGCCTTCGCGGGGTATGACCACAAATTCGTGCTCGGTGATGGCGCTCACAATGGCAAGCACGGCGGCTCGATTTTGCCTGAGGCGCTGCGATGGCTGTGGCGCGCGAAGGAACCATTGCCCGCGCCGTTAACCAAGGACAATCTGGCTGGCGACGACGCCCTGGTAAAAATTCTGCCGCAGCAAGGCGGGTGGGAATTGGTCGGCGAAGGTTATGGATTCACCGACGCTGCCTGCATGGATGCTGAAGGCAATTTTTACTTCAGCGATTTGCCGAAAGCCAAATTATATAGGGTCGGCACAGATGGAAAACCGGTGGTCTGGTATGAAGGAAATCCAAAAATCAGCGGGATGAAGTTCGGGCCAGATGGGCAGCTTTATTGCGCTTCGCAGGGAAATCTGGATGCAACTGGAAATGCCACCAAAACAATTGTGGCCATCGATCCTGCAACCAAAAAAATAACTGAAATCGCCACTGAAGTGACGCCCAATGATTTGGTGGTTTCAAAGGCTGGCTGGATTTATTTTACCGACACCGGCGCCGGACAGGTTGTTCGGGTTGCAACAACCGCGAACAAAATGGCGCGTCCCCAAACAGCTGCCGGTGGAATAGCCAAACCCAACGGAATCGGCATGTCGCCCGACGGAAAATTTTTGATTGTGTCCGAATACGGCGGTTCAAATGTCTGGAGTTATGTCGTCAATGAAGACGGGTCGCTAACCGCTGGAGAACGTTACATGGAATTGCAAGTGCCCCCGGGCCGCCCTGATAGCGGTGGCGATGGGATGATCGTTGATGACAAAGGGCGGCCGTTTGTGACCAGCCACGCCGGCATCCAGATGTTTGATGCAACTGGCCGTCTCGGCGGCGTCATTTCCAAACCCTCCGATAAAATTTGTGTCAGCGTGTCGTTTGGGGGCTCGGATAAATCGTGGCTCTACGCCTGTGCAGCGGACAAAGTATTTCGCCGCAAAACTCTGACCAGAGGGTTTTTTATTCCCGGTCAGTAACCTTGAAAGGTGACATCACCAAAGATAGGTTTTCCGCAGCAAGCTCATCGGCCCGAAAAAAGTCAAAAGAGTCCGTCGTTCATTTCATGGGGGGCGGCCCGGCTCTGGCGTGGTGGAATTTCACCAGAGAACGAAAAAGCGTCTTAGAGGGACAAAAGGAAGAGTTTGGAAGTGGCAAACATTTTCAAAACTCTTCAGCAGGAAAATTGGCTCCATAGCAGAATCTGTGGGTAGAAACGTGCAATTTCGAGTGTTTTGGGAGCGGGCGGGCGAGTCCGTTACGCAGTGGCGACCGGCGGCGACGCGAGCTGGAGGCTCGAAAGCTCGTCGCCGCCGCTCGCCCGCCCGCTCCCAAAACAAAAAATGTGGAGAGGGAGGATAATCGTGACGTTCCAACAAGCGCACGATCTCTCCTTTAAAGGGATCGAGTTTACTGGGCCGTTTGGACAAGGGAGCTTTTTGGAAGCTTTCACGTATGGCCCATTTTTGAACCGTCTTAAAATCGATATTGAGCTCGCGGGCGATCTGCCGAAGAGTCAGCTTCTTGACGGTGTGAAGCTCTCGAATCTGGCAATAGGTCTGATAATCGATCATGGCTGGCCTCCCAGGGCTTTGCGTAAAATCTCGGCTACACTGGTTGGCCCGGATCGAACTTCCAGAGCTGCCTCCAGACTGAGCACTTGATAGAGCGGTTTTTCATGAACGATAAGCCCGTTCTAGATCAGTTGGCGGCGGCTGGCTGAAAGCTGGAGATCATCCATTTTAAGCCTCCGCATCAGCGAGGCGTCGGAGTAATAACTCAAACCATCCACATCAGCCACGCTGACCAGGAAGAGGTAGAGGGTCCAACTGGAGTGATCACACCGGGGGAAGTAATTTTCCCGCACCAGCCGGTGATCCACCCAACTGAACTGGGGCGGAACTTTCCGCAGCCGCTGCGGATTGAGGAGACGTTTTTTCATGGAACCTTTCAAAGTTCACTCCGGGCGTCATGCCCAGAATGTCGCGACCTTTAGCTACCAGCTGACGGGTGGTTCCGATGATATCGTCTTGCAAGGTACTACCCGCTAACATGGAGATAAGCCCTACAAAGAGAGGAACTTGCATGGAGCACAGGTCTTGCAAGGTGCGGGCTGGCAAGCTGAGTTCAAGTTGTTGCTGGGCAGGGACTTGATCCGAGCACGCGTCTTTTAAGGTACGCTTGCGATAACGGGCCGTATTCTTCCAATACCCAGGATTGGATTTTTGCCACTCTCTCACCCGCTTGGCATTTTCAACACCCCGGAAATAGTTTTCGTTCTGTGGCTTGTTTCCTGGCCTTTTGACAAGCGGTTTGGGAACAAAAACGTTGCCGTTCCCGATGCTGGTGATCAGGAAGATAAAGTTCGTTGCAGTGCAGGCATTTACAGCGGCGCTTCTGAGTCGTCATCGGTTCAAAAATCAAGCCGAACGATCTGAAGAAAAATCAGACGAAAGAGGAAGAAAACCCGAGGGCAAGAAAACTCAGCAAAGCGAAGAAGAAAGAAAATTTTTAAGTGAATCTTTCCAAGAAAATCAGAGGAAAGAAGATCCATTTCTAAACCATCAGTTTTGGGCCACTTTCAACTCACCAATGACAAAAACTGCTGTTGCTCGTTCCAACGATTCGAATTTTGATCGCCGCATTGAATCCGTTGCTCAATGTATTGGCCGAAGCGCCGGGTTGCGTGTAACCGTCGATCAACACTGGATGTGTATTGGTGGGTAATTGCGTCAGCGGATCAATTGTGTGCGGTCCCGCTCCTGGAATGTTGAACGCGATCACATCGGCATCAGGAGCAGCTTCCGCGGCCAGCATGGCTTGGCGCAACGATCCCGGCCCGGAATCATCCGTGTTGGTGACGGTGAACGTGGCCGCGGAAATCAGACAAGCGCTGCCAAACAAAACAAGGCTCAGTAAATATTTCATGCGCGTGGAATTTGAGTTTTGAAATGTCGCTGACCCTAGGAACTGCGAAAATTGATCCCACTCAAAACCCCAACGCTTCCCGATACTTTTAAATCCGGGGGAAAGGGTACTTGAGCCGAAAGGCGCAGCCCGCCGCAAAGAAGAATCGCCAGGAGAGCAAAAGTTACCAGAATCCGCCTTGTCATGATTTAATCTCTTTGAGCTGTTTGGTTGCGATGCCAACGGGACGGTCCGCTGGAATGCCGGCACATGACAGGAGCGTGGTGAGGAGGTCGCCTTGATTGCCTTTGATATCGGCTAGGAAACGTCCCGTATGGATGGAGCCGCCGCCCTTGCCTGCGATGATGAATGGAAGGTTTTCGCGGGCGTGTTTGTTCCCGTCCTCAAGGCCGGAGCCCCACATCATGATGCAATTGTCGAGCAGGGTGCCGTCTCCTTCTCGCAGGCTATCCATCTTTTTCACCATGTAGGCGAACTGGGCGATGTTGAAGGCGGTGATCGCGGCGACCTTGCTCACCTTATCGGCTTCGTCATTGTGATGGGTTTGAGAGTGATGCTCGTTCCTGAAACCGAGTTCCGGATAGGAAACCCCGTTCGGGGTCGAGCCGATGTAGGTGCTGACGCGGGTCGTGTCGGTTTGGAACGCCAGCACGTTGAGGTCGCACATCACCTGCATGTATTCGCTGCGTTTGTCACCCTCTGGAATCTTGACCTCGATGAGCGGGGAATCTGAAGCGTTGCGTTTGCTCACACTGACTCCCGCCTTTTCCAGCGCCGCCTCCTTCTGGCGGAATTCGATGGCGGCAATGCGGCGTTCGACGGCACGCACGCTGTCGAGGTATTCATCCAGCTTGTGTTGATCATCCTGGGGCAGTTTCCGGCGCAGGTCTTTGGCGCCGCCGATCACCAGGTCCAGCATCTGCCGGTCCAATGGGTCCACCCGGACGATGTGTCCCGGTCGATCGGACTTGCCGAAGAGCCGGTTGAGGACGCTGCGCGGATTGATCTCGGCGGGGACGGCCTGGGTTGGTGAACGAAAGCTGCAGTGTGAATAATACCCCTCGTTGAGGCCCTCCTGGTTTTCCTTGTGCGTCTGCGGCATCGTGGCCAGCTCCAGGGACGGCAGAGAGGTGAAACCTCCCACGTAATTGGCCGCGATCTGGTCTGCGGAAATCCCAATGTTGATCCGGTTTCGAGTGTTCGCATCCGGCAGCATGGCCGTCAGCCAAGTGGACAATTCGAGCGCATGCGGTGCCCCATTGAACGGAGCGATGGCAACTCCCGAGATCCCTTTCATCAACAAACACTTCTCCAGAACGGGGCGCAGCGATTCCAGGGCCGGGGGCGGACACGACAGGAAGCTCTCCGGACTCTTGGGCCAGAACTGATCCATGATGACCCCATGGGGCATGTACATGAATCCGAGGCGAACCGGCGGTTTGGTAGGTTTGCCCGGGCTCGGCTCGGCCCAGCCCATCGATTCCAAAAGAGGCAGGGCGAGCGAGGCTCCGATCCCTTTGAGGCAGGTGCGACGATTGATGAGGAATTTACTTTTCATGGGATGAAGCTGCTAGTTTTTCATCAGACTCTTTGATCCGGCGATAAATCCTTAAAGCTTCAACCAGCGTTTGAGCGCGGCTTCCACTTCCGTCATAACACGAGCATCGAACTTTCCAGGAGCTTTGCGGACAAATTCGGTGAATCTCACCGGCTGGATGCTCTGAACGTTGATATAGCTTTGCTCCCGCAACCACGGCACGTGGGGCAACGTGACCTCGTAAAGTGTATCCTCAAATTGTTTGGTGATCAAAACCACGCTGGCCAGTGCCAGTCGGGCATCGATTTGAGCCGCTAACACCAGAGCATACCGCAGTTTCCCAACCATGCCCAGGTCGATGAATCATACTTCGCCAGGTTGCGGGACTGTTCGCACGCTTAAAACTCATCAGCCAGCGCATTGCGGCGGGCGGCAGCGCTCAATACCTCGTCCTCCGGGCTGTCGGCTCGGACGGGGGAGGGGATTGCCCGGAGCTTAATGATCTGTTTGTAAAAAAGTTCAAGTGCGGCCCGTGGTTTTAGTCCGATCTCCTCCAAAACGGCTTCAGCCTGACGTTTCAGTTCGGGGTCAATACGGCTTTTTGCAATGGCGCGCATGTAACCATTGTGGCCCAACCGTGGCCTCTGTCAACGGCCGGGGCTCCGGGGCTGGATCGAGCAGGTGCGACGATTGATGAGGAATATGAGGAATCTATTTTTCATGGGATGATGCGGCGAGTTTTTCATTAGACTCCTTGATCCGGCGATTCATGAAAGGATAGCTGGTCACGATTTCGGTGATGAGAGTCTGCATACGATAGCCGTCTTTGGCGATGGTTTCCAGCAAATGATCCACCACGATTTCGTCGTAACCTTCGAGCTGGCGGCACAAGGCATAGGCCAGCAGTTTCTCCGTCACATTACGGGCCAGGTCGCTCTTGCGCGCGGCAATGATGGCTTTCAGCTCTTTGGGAGAAGTGAAATGTTTTCCACCCGGAAGTTCGCCTGCGGCATCAATCGCCCCTCCGGCATCGTCCTGGTCGCGCCACCGCCCGATGGCGTCAAAATTCTCCAGGCCAAAACCGATGGGATCCAGGACCTTGTGGCAGTTGGCGCAAGTGGGATCCTTGAGGTGCAGTTCGGTGCGTTGACGCAGGGTCATATTTTCGATTGTCTTCTGCTCCTGCTTTTCCAGGGCCGGAACGTTCGGCGGAGGAGGTGGGACGTGTTCTCCCAGCACCTGTTCCAGCACCCAGACACCGCGTTTGACCGGGCTGGTGCGATTGGGAAACGAGGTCACCGCCAGAATGCCGGGCATCCCCAGAATTCCCCCTCGATTGGCATCGGCCAGCTTTACCTTGCGCCACCGGGAGCCAGTGACCTGTTTATCCAGGCCGTAAAGCGCGGCCAGGGTCCCGTTGAGGAAGGTGTAATCGCTATCCACGAAACGGACGACGCTCCGGTTTTCTCGCACGACGCTTTCAAAGAATAGTCGGGCTTCGTCATACATCGCCGCCCGCATGGCGCCTGTCATCTGGGGGAATTTGTCGGTATCAAAGGTTTTGCTTTCCAAGCTCCCCAGCCCGAGCCACTGCGCGCCAAAACCATCAAACAACGCGCGGGAACGTGGATCCTCCAACAGACGCTTCACTTGCGCTTTCAACACTGCCGGTTCGTGGAGTATCCCGAGATCTGCCAGCGCCGACAGTTCATCATCGGGCATGGTTGACCACAACAGATAGGACAAACGCGACGCCAGTTGATGATCGTCCAGGGGAATGATCGAGCGCCCTGATTCAGCCCCCATGGCTGGCGTAATGAAGAGGAACTGGGGGGAAACAAGGACCGCTTTGAGCATCAAACGCAGCGCCTCGGGGTAGGCGAGTTTGTTTTCGCGGCCCAGATCGAACACCCGCAGCAGGACATCCTGTTCCGCCTCAGATGGGGGGCGGCGATAGGCCTCCCGTGCCAGGGAACGAGCGACTTTTCTCGCCGCCACATGCTCGTCAGCGCCTGGACCTGGCGTTTTGCCGAACAGACGCTTTTGGGCCTTGGTGGGCGCCCCAACTTTGGACCCCAGAATCCGATCCAGCGCCTCATTGGCGATCGCGAGATACTGCTCCGACTGAAGCGACGACAGGGTGTTCAGATACCCTTCTCCGAACACTTCGTCCGGCAACTCATCAGCAACCGCCGGGTCTACACCCAGGAGATCATGAAGCGTGTTGCCATACTCCGCCTTGTTTAAACGACGAATCACAAACGGACCCGGATCTTTCGAGCTGAGAAACTTGATCTTGCCGATCCCGTCCAGAAATTTTTGACGCTCTTCATCCGTTGGCTGCTTGTCCGCGTTATCGGGCGGCATGTCGTGGGATTTCACGTTGGCCAGTGCCTGCTTCCACCGTCTGCTGGACGCCGTTTCGCCGGGGTTTTTGAGAGACGGTCCGAAGTTGATTCCGCCCTTCTGTCGATCTTGTCCGTGACAGCGCGTGCAGTAGGCATCGACGAATGGGGTGACCACCTCTTTGAAGGACTTCCTGGCATCGGCTTGTAAGGCGGCAAAATCCGAGCTCTCCGCTGCCGCCACTGGGCAGGGCAAGGTCAGCGACAAGGCCAGGCCAAGGAGAGTCATGGCCATCAAGCCACTGCAAAATGATCCGGGTCTGTTCATTCGTGTCTTTGGTTTCAGGCGGGACTATACGCGAAAAATCAGCTTCTGCTCTAGAGTGATTTCCAAAATAAATTTTTGGAATGCCATAACTCGCGAGACGCTCGAACCGCCGCGAGAAGCGACCGGTGGATTGAGGCTCCCGACGAGTTTCCTGGCCGCCGCTCCACCATTCCGGAAATTTATTTTGGAAAGCAAAACCGCAAGATGCTCTTTGAAGTCAGCATCGGTCAGGTTAAGCCGATCAGGATGGTGATAAGATCTGGCCGGGCTGGCAAAAATCTTTGTTTTTGACACGCGCCGTGAAAGTGGTAGCACATGTTTATGCCCAATAAAATTGTTATCCCCTCGTGTGATTGTTTCGATGCGTTTTCCCGCCGGGATTTTTTGAAGACTGCGGCGGCGGCAACTTTTTTGTTGCCGTTTGGTTCTGTCGTGGAAGCAGCGGATAAATTAAAGAAACCAGCGTCGGCCGAAACTTTGGTGGGGCAGCTATATAAGAGTTTGAACGAGAAGCAGCGGGCTGAAATTTGTTTTCCATTCGGGCACGAGTTGCAGTCGAAGATCGACAATGCGTGGTATATCACGAAGTCGAGGGTCGAAGGAATGAACCAGCAGCAACAGGAGTTGATTCGTGAAATTTTTGTCGGGTTGCACAGCGAGGAATACGCCAAGCCGGTGATGGAGGCGGTGGAGCATGATAATGGTGAAAAAGGTTTTGGAGATTGTTCGATTGCGTTGTTCGGTGAACCAGGGACTGGGAAGTTTCAGTTTGTATTCACGGGGCGGCATGTGACGCGCCGGTGCGATGGGGATTCGGTTGCGGGGACGGCGTTTGGTGGACCGATTTTTTATGGGCATCAGGCGGGCGACAAGGATGAGGAGCCGGCCAATCATCCCGGAAACGCCTATTGGTTCCAGGCCAAGCGGGCCAATGAATTGTTTGCGGCGCTGGATGGGAAGCAGCGGCAGGCAGCGTTGAAGGAGCGGGGACGTCCGGAGCGCAAGGAGCAGACGGTGAAGTTGAAGGGGACGACGAATGGTTTGGAGGGAATTCCCATGGGTCAATTGACGCGCGATCAGAAGGAACTGGCGCGGAAAGTGATGGCGGATTTGCTGGCGCCGTTCCGGAAGGCGGATGCGGAGGAATCGATGAAGTTAATCGAGAAAAGCGGCTTCGATAATCTGCACATGGCTTTCTACAAGAACGGGGATTTGGGGGGCGATGGGATTTGGGATGTCTGGCAGATTGAAGGGCCGGCGATGGTTTGGTATTTCCGCGGAGATCCGCATGTGCACACCTGGGTGCATATTAGGGAGTCCGCGGTGTAGTTCGGGGAGGCCGTGAAGGGGAGGGAGGGATTGCTTGCGGCCGTCCGCCGAGTCACTGTATTCCTTTGGTTTGAACTGGACGATTTCGACGCGGCGGTTATGCGCGCTGAAGAGATGAAGGCCGAGATTTTCAAACCGCGCCATCGCAGTGAGAACGCCCATTGGGAATGCTGGTTGCATGACCTGGATGGCTACACCATCGTGCTGGCCAGCCCGCATGGTTCAGCAGGGTAAACTCGCATGGATATTCGCCAGATGACAATCGAGGATTACGATGCTGTTATCGGGTTGCTCACTGCCACGAGTGGAGTTCGACTTCGAGACGCGGACGCGCGTGAAGCAACATCCCGCTATCTTGAGCGCAATCCCGGACTAAGTTTTGTGGCGATTATTGATGGTGCAGCTGCCGGTTGCGTGATGTGCGGCCACGATGGTCGTCGAGGTTACATCCAGCATTTGGCTGTTTCACAGCGCCACCGTCGAGGAGGCATCGGGTCGGCTTTGGTCGAAGCATGTCTCACCAGACTGGAGGAACTTGGAATTCTGAAGACCCACATTGATGTTCTGGTTGAGAATCAGCAGGCGATCGATTTTTGGAACCGTCGTGGCTGGCACAAGCGCGAGGATATTTTGAGGTTTTCATTTTTGAAGGGCCAGGACGCCAATGCCTGAACTGAGCGCAGTCTGATAACCGTTTAGGTTTTATCATCCGGACAACTTTTTCATTGGTGCCCGTGGCGCCCTATTCCTTTCGCATTCGGTAATAACCTTCCATGTCAGCTAAATCTCGATGGGTAAAGGTTTGTGGGAAACCTGTTCCGACGATGGTTCCAATAGAGTTCCAATCGTTTGGGTTGAGGGTTTTGCTGCGCTCCACGCGATAGGTTCCATTCGCGGTGGAAAACGAGAACGAAAAGGCGTTGGTGTCAATTTTCGGATTTGTGAGCCGAACTTCTTTCAGTGCAATGGACTGCCTGGCGATGCCGACACCTCCGTGGGTGTCGCGAACCAGGAGCGTTGCTTCATAGTTCCCGCCTTGCTTGTAGGTTTTGGTCGCAGTGCGCCCGAGTGCGGTTGTTCCATCGCCGAAATACCATTCCCACCGCACAATTTTGCCATCGGCATCGCGCGATGCAGAACCATCCAATTCAATCGTCAGCGGCGTCCCTTCATTGATCGAGCTCATGTTGATTTGGGCAATCGGCAACACCGGCGCCACCATGTTCACAAAAAATTGCACCTGTTGCGTGCTGGCATTTCCCGCTTTGTCAGCGATGCGCGCAGTGAGAGTGACCAGCGTATTGTTCGGCAACGAAAGAGGAGGAGAGAGCGCCGCAATGGTTGCGGATTCATCCCTTCGAAAGGTTTGTTCTTCGGGGATGGATCCAGTTCCAGAATTTCCCAGCGGAAAATTAAATGAAACATTCAGGCTTCCCAAATCAATCCCACTGCCGCCGTCCGCATAGCCAAGGACAATGCGCGGATAGGCGGACCAATCCTGCCTGCTCGGACTGATGATTTCGAGCGCAGGAGGAGTGTTGTCCGATCCTGCAACGGGCGGGACGCTCGCGGCGAGTTCCGGCGTGGGCACACTCTCGATGTTCTCAGTGCCAACGTGCGCCACCGTATAATAATACGTGATGCCTGCCGCCGCAGTTTTGTCAGTGAACTGCACTTCATTGTTTGTGCCGACCAAAGTCACGTCCGGGTCGTTGAGATACGCCGTCGTTGTAAACCGCGTGATGGGCGCGGCGAATCCTTCGTCTTGGTGCCGGCTGATGGCCACGCGCTTGAGGACGCGCCGGTCGGTCGGCGCAAGTTGCGGCGCGGTGGATCGATAGACTTTATACCAGCGGGAGACTTCGGCATAAGGCGGGTGCTGCCACGAAAGTGTGATGCCGTTTGTGCCCGAGCTGAGTACACTAAAATTTCGCGGCAGGTTCGCAGGCAAACCATCTGTCGATTGATAGGTATTGATGAGTGTGCGCGGGTCCTGGCCGGCAGCTCCGACCCAGACGTCGTAAGACCCGTCGCGGTTCAGGTCGGTCACGTCGTTGTCCGCGCCTGTGCCTGCACTACTGCTGCCGCCGGTTAAAATCCGTGAATCCTTCGTGCTGTAGGTGAACCGCCCCGAGCCATCGTTCAGATATACCTGGAAATGTTTCATCGTTCCATTAAAGGCAAAGAAGTCGAGGTCTCCGTCGTAGTCCACATCCATCAATTTTCCATTGGCACCAGAATAGAAACTGGTCCCGGGCACGGTGAAGCGTGCCGCAGTTTCTTCGACGAAGTTTCCCGTTCCATCGTTGATGAAGACTGCGTGTGCCACGCGCGGGTGAGGCGAGCCAGCGGTGTCGCGGTCCAGCGCGCAAACCAAATCCAAATCACCGTCGCCGTCAATGTCGCCCAGATTCATCCCCTGACTGAACCCGGAGCCGATGGGCCGGATGGGCGCCATCGCCAAGGCGAACGGAATGCGATTTGTGCTGAAGAATCCGTTCCCGTTGTTGCGTGCCAGCGTAATGCCACGCTGAATACCATTAATCATCATCAGATCGAAATCGCCGTCGTTGTCCACATCGCCTGCGACCAGACCGACGATGAGGTTCGTCCCAAAATTACTGGAAAAACCGCGAGCCGCAGTCACGTTGCTGAAGTTCCCATTGCCATCGTTAAGAAACAAATTGAATTGTTTGGGCCAACTTCCGGCACAATTGGTCTCCGCACAGCCATGGCCGCAGGCCAGGTCCGAACAAAACGAATGAGCAATGGCCAGGTCCACATCCCCATCCCGGTCGATATCGATGTTGACGATATTTAGCGCGCTGACCGATGGAATCGGCTTGGTAGTGAAGCGTCCCAACCCAGCGTTGATTTGCAATGTGAGCGTTTCGCCGTTCCCGCCTTGCAGGATATCGAGATCCCCATCGTTATCCACGTCCGCCCATTGCGCGGCGTCGTTGCCCACACCGTCCTTGTCGCCAAAACGGTAAGTGCCGCCCGCGATGGTATTGGCAACCGGTGTCATGAAACCGCCGCCTGTATTGAGCAAAAGTCCAAAGCGAGCAATCAAAGCGCGATCCATCCAGCCATCGCCGTCGAAGTCGCCCATGTCACCATCGTAATAATTCTCATTGTTGTCTCCGGCGGCAGGATTTGAGGTTCCGGTGAAACTAAAGGTTGAAGTCATCAAGTTCGTGCTTCGATCGATAAATCCGGCCCAGGGCGCAGCGCCAGCGAGCGGCAGGTGCAGGAGGAAAAGCAGAGCGGCCAGCGAGGCTGCGAATTTTTTTCGGTTGGCCTTCATATTCGTAAAGTTATTTTTCTATGGAGCGAGCCGGACCCGATAAAAACGCTGTCCGGAAGATGCATTCGTATGGATGATGGCTTGCTCAGTCCCGTCGCCGAACAAACTTCCAAATGATTGCCAGTTGGCGGCGGGGAACGCTTCTGCCCATTCGCCGCTGTAGCGTTTGCCTTTCACAGTCGGAAAAAAAAGCGACAGGCCTGTGGATTTCTGTCGCACGCCATGGATGGACAACCGCGACCACGGATTTGTGGGATCTGTTCCCGCCAAGAATTCATTTCGATTGCTCACCCCATCACCGTCGGCATCTTCGCCAGCATCAGTGGAGGACGCTGGATTCAGGCCGTGCATTCGTTCCCATTGATCGGGCAGTTTATCCGCATCTTTGTCGGTTGGTTCATCGGCTGGCCCGCCATCGAGCGAGAACAGATATTCCATTAAGTCAGCGAGCTGATTGGTTGGGAGGGTTGAAGTGCGGCCATGCAGGTCGTTCTGATTTTTTGTCGTCAAGACCTCAAGCAATGTCGCTGCGCTGCCGTCATGCAAATAGGGTGCCGAATCCCACAGACCAAGAAGACTCGGGGTATCCAGGCCGTGGAGCGAACCGCCGAGCCGGCCCCCGCTTCCGGGCGTGAGCGTGCCCACGTTGTGCCGGACAAAATTCGTCGGACTGGATCTTGCCACGCTGTCTGTAAACAGGGGCAGAACATGGCAAGTAACACAGCGCAACGCCGGGCTGAGGAAGATCGCTTTTCCGCGCAATGCTCCTTCCGAGAGCGTGCCGCCATCTTCACGAAACGGACTGCGAGCCGGCGCATTCAACGACTCCACGTAAGCTGCGAGGTCGTCGAGGTCCGGGCTGCGTCCGGCGTTGGATAGGCCGAGCGGCGGGTTGGGAGGCTGTCCATCCTGCGCCAGGCCTGTTCCGCCAAAAAAACGCACGATGTCATTTTCGAAATCCTGAATCTCATCGAAGTTGCCGCTCCAATGAACCGGCCCATGCGACACGCCGCCGCGCCCGCGCAAATCCTGTGTATTGCGAAGGCCCTCGCCGCGATTCGTAAAATCCCAGGTTCGCCCGTCATGTCCACTGCCATCCGCATGACAGGAGGCGCAGGCGATGTAGTTGGCGCGCGAATGACGAGGCTCGCGGCTGCGGTAGAACAGGCGTTTGCCGTTGGCGATGGCAGCCGAAAGTGGCTCATCAGTTACAGGCAGAGTGGCCAGGACTGACGGCGAGCGTGGATTGCTCAGGTCAAGCAACATCACATCGCGCGAAAGATAATTCGCCGCGTATCCGCGACGACCATCCGCCGACACGATCAGGCCCTGAGGCGCGTGCCCAAGGTCAATGCGCGCTGCGAACGACACCGTGTTGCCGTCGCCAGGACGGATGAGAGTTGCGGCGGACAAATCATAAACCGAAAGCATCCCGGCGCCTTGATGCGTGACAAATCCCCAGCGTCCGTTGGGCGAGAACGCAATCGCCGAGACGCTGTCCGAATCGTTGGCGTCGATGCGCCTGTCAACTTCCTCAGTCGCGCTGGCCAGATTTATTTTGCCAAAAAAGCCGCGCAGACTGTTTTCCGCCTGTGGCATTTGGCCGTTCATAAAAAGACCGCGCCCGGTGTTGGCCTTCAACCCGCCGAACCAGACCGAAACACCTGCTGGATCGATTGTTATTGCCGAGAGCATGTTTGGAAACCCGCCGCCGGATGAGGTGGTGTCGGGACTGGTGTCCTCGACCAGGGCGGATGTTCGCGCAACGCACAAAGCTGCCAAATTAATTTCGGTGACCGTGCCACCAATTCCGCGCGTGAGAAAATGAGTCACATAAGCGCGAGTTCCATCCGCTGTGATAGCGAGGGCACGCGGCGATTCCTTCACTTGAAGAATCTCCTTTACGACGAGATCGGGTGAAAGCACGGAAATGGTTGCGTCACCCTGATTCGAGACGAGAATAGTTCCTTTGCTCGGTGAAACCACCACACCATAAGGTTGATGGCCGACGCGAATTCTTCCAGCCACCCTCCGTCCCGCCACGTTCAGGACCCACAGTTCATTGGCGCCCTGGCAGGCGACATAAACCCGTGTTCCATCACTGCTGAAGGCCAGCGTGCGCGGTTGTCGGCCCACCGGGATTTCGATGTGCTTCGTCAAATTCGTGCTTCCGACGGCCAGAACCGACACAGAATCAGAATCAGGATTTGCGACCCACAATTCGGTCCCGCCGGGATTGAGGGTCAGCAGACTGCTTTTGGAAGGCAGCGTTTCCGTTGGCGGAGCGAGCACATGCACAATAATGCTATCGATAGAAGCATCAGCGCCGTCACTCACTGTCAGCGACACGCGATGGGCGCTCACGTTGGTGAAAAAGTGGCTCGGGCTGGCATTCGCCGAGAAGGTGCCATCACCGAAGTCCCAGGAAAAACTAAGCGGCTGCGGCCCTTGATCCGGGTCGAGAGACTGGGCGCTGGAGAAAACAATCGGCTGGCCAAGGACCGTTTCCTCCGGCAAGGGTGTGGCTTTGGCGATCGGCGGAAAATTTTGTGCATGAACTCCCCACTCCGACGTAAGAATCAGAAGCAAACTGAGCACAACTGAGAAACCGCGCGCCACAATTATGGAAACAAAATGAAATTGCCGTTCGGGAAAATCACCCATTAGACATGATGAGAGTCGGCGTGAATTGACTTTGCGTCCAATGCAACATTTGGACCGATGGTCGGGACTATTACCACAATTGCGCTGCCGACGTGCCGGCGGCGCAATTGCACCCCGCTTTCTGTTAAGTCCAACCGGGTGTGGTGCGCGCCCGTAACTAGACGGAGCTTTGTTCCCACCGCAATTGTGCCTGCTTCAGGCGTTTTCAAGAGGAACGGATGCACTGCCCTTTATCTTGGGTTGACCCATTGATGATCACTTTAACCTCGAGTTGGGGGTAAGGTAAAAGTCTGATGAAGGAATGGTTCCACGGAATTTTGGTTGGCTTACATACAAATGAGTCATGAATGGGTTACTCCAAGTTTCTGGTAAACCAGGGAAGAAACAAGCAGGCGATGGAAGTTCTCCACACCTTTGAAAAAAAACATCCGGAAAACGCAGATCAAATCGCCAAATTTCGGGAAAAAATTCTGAAACCAGTGAAGTGATTTTCTGCGGTCCTATTAAACGAACACGAGGGGATCAATTGGGCAGTAGATCTTTGTGTGGTTGATTATCTTTGTTCCATCTTCGCAAAACCGATTCGCTTCGAGAATCGAAAAAGGCCTGTGGTTTTCCCTGTTCAATATGCCCATCGCAAAAGCTTATACTCATTTTTCCGGAATGTCTTTTTGCATATTTCGCTCGCTGCGAACGGATCTCTTCACTGTCAGACACAGTTTGAGATTTTAATTCGGGAAGGACTAAACCCAGGGATAAATTCATACTCCCCGCGTCGGCAACTCTGTCGCCGACTTGCCACCGACGAATGCAGGAATCTCCAAAAGCAATCATATCTGAGGGAGCAACAACCTCTGATTCCTTGATGCAAACAGCAACTACACCTCCAAAACCCCGATTCCGCCCCAACCCTGACTTTGAGATTCTATAAATTCCCGTGTTTTGCCGGGGTAATCTTCCTTTATTTTTTTCCAGAGAATATGCACCTGGCAGGAATCAATGGTGGCATGAGGGAGGATGTCGTGGAAAACAATGTGACCGCCAGGTCTCACCACACTTTTCCATAGATTGAAGTCGCGGGTCACCCCCTCCAGGCGGTGATCTCCATCAATGAAAAATATATCCACCTTTTCAGTTCCCAGATGCTGCAAGACCTCAGCACGGGTGGACTCTGCCTGACTGTCTCGCGCCAGCAGGATCATGGAGACCCCAGGGCGATCCGCAACGAACTCGCGGAACAATCTTCCTTTGGGTTCTGCATAACCGCCACCATGGATTCCACCGGGCATATCGATGGAAATAACGCGCTTACTGGCGATCCGAGACCACATAAAAAGGGTCCCGCCGTTCGCTGTGCCAATTTCGGCAATAATGCTTGGCCTTTGAGCTATGCCCCATTCGATCATCTGGCGAAATTCCGATTCAACCTGATAAGCGCCCAGCCGTTTGTACCAACCCTTGCCTTGATATTCCTTGGTGATATGCCACATGTCGGAAAAGGTGGTGTTGGGATACCGTTTCAGCAGCGCGCGGAGTTCCTCCTTGGAAGCTGGCCAAAACCAGCGATCAAAAGCAATTTTTACGGCGGATTTGAGTGCGGATAAGATAGGCATGAATGGCGAATTAATTTGGAGAAATTAGGCGGCAAGATCAAGCATGCTTTACGAGTGAAAATCACAATCACTGTTAAATCGTTGAACCGTTCTCGCCGGGATTTGAAGATGCGGATTCAACCAACCCGCGTCGGAAAGAACTAAATTCCTACCAATGGAGGGGTGTTGTTTGCCCTGCCCGGGTTGCTGGCCGAGCGGCTCCTACGCCACACTTGCCCGGGAATGGATGGCGGGCGCGGAACTGGATCACCAGGCCCTGGTCGGCCTCTACTACGCCGACGGCCATGTCCGAGTTTACCACGGAGGACCGACGGAGCTGCCCCGGCGGTATGTGATAAGCGGTGGAATCATCCACCCGGTTGCCGCGTCTCTAGTGGCCGCAGCATTTCGACGGCAAGGGCTGGGAGAATCAATTTGCTGTGCGATATGGAATTTTTGGCATCCCGACGATGTGGCTGGTGGACAAGCGCGGCAATCTGCGCGACACCGACGCGCGCTTTGACATTGAGCGGCGGGTCATTGCGCTGCTTGGCGAGCAAACCCCCGCGCCCAAATGAGCGAGAATGCACATGCTGGAGAAAACGGCGGATGAACTCCTCGGCTGGAAGCGTCAGGATATCCATGGCTCCTTCCAAGCCTCTTGAACTGAAAGGTGATCTGGCCCTGTTCATCTTTGAGCATGCGGTTGGAGCTCAGGGCCGTGCGATAAACATATCTGGTCAGGTATCGCAGAACCGGTTCACCAGAACGCCCGGTCGGGGGACCCGGCCTACAGCTTCGCGATTCGGATGAAGGTTGCGTGCCCTGACGCAACCCGGAGCAATCTTGGAATCCTTTTCATTTCCTGTGGAATGGGTTTATTGCTGCCCTTCAGGCCGCAGGAATGTTACCGCAAGCCACCCAGCCCGGTGGGCTGGGGTGAGGGATTTCGGCCCTTTGGGCCTGAAGTTGATGGGTTTGAATATTAGTTTTTGTGGACAAAACCGATTAATTCGCGAACAGACGTCCGGCTCACCAAACGGTGGCACCTATAATTCAATTCGAATCACCGACCAGAAGTTTGGGCCTCCCGGCGGACGGTTTATTCAAGGTCTGCTGTGAAGGACCAAAAAACTGGGTTCATCCGGAAACTTGATGCTTTCAATCGCGGCGGACTGCGGCAAATAGGCGGATTCGTGCGTTTGCCGACGAACTGGCAGCGCTTGATCCTCGCGAAAGACCTCCTCAGGGAGCCGACACAACCATCAGCCGGTAAAACCCTGTGCTCGCGGGTCTATTAAGAACCACCCGCTTTTGCCCGGTGCTGGCGCTCACCCTGGTCACGCTATTCCACCCCCCGCCCAACACCTCCTCGGATTGTAATTCGTAGCTTTGTCCAGGCACGCTCTGGAAGTACAACGCCAACTGCCCCGCCGCCACCGGAGCCTTCTCTTCTTCCGCCAAATCGTTCAGACGCGGCGTGCTCTCAAAACCGAGCAGCGACTTTGCATCCGCCGGGTCACTCCCCGCCGTCATTTCCTGGAGGTTTGTCATGCCGTCCTGATCTATATCCGCTTCCGGAATCCATAATACCGTGGGGAGTCCATCGAAACGTGTGCTCCACCCACTTGTGCCAGCCCGATAATAGACCGTACAATTATTCGCGGTGCCTTCGAACGTGGAAATGCCAGAGACCGGCGCGTTGCCAACGAAATAAACACTTCTCAGGCCTCGGCAGTCTTGGAACGCAAAGCCCTCGATGCGGTTCACGCTGCTGGGAATAATCACGCTCGTCAACCCGGTACAGCTTGAGAACGCATTGCCCCCGATGCGGGTCACGCTTTCGGGAACGACGTAGCTTCCTTTTCTGCCACCCGGGAATTGAACCAGGGTGCGTTGGTTTTTGTCGAGCAACACACCATCAGGGCTGCTGTACAAGCTATTGAGCGGATCGACCGTGAAGGCGGTCAACCCGGTGCAGCCCGAGAACGCAAAGTACCCGATGCTGGTCGTGCTGTCGGGAACGACGTAGCCTCCACTTCTGCCACCCGGGAATTGAATCAGGGTGCGTTGGCTTTTATCGAACAACACACCATCAGGGCTGCTGTAAGCGCTGTTGAGCGGATCGACCGTGAAGGCGGTCAACTCGGTGCAGCCCAGAAACGCAGATTGCCCGATGATGGTCACGCTGCTGGGAATGGTCACGCTCGTCAACCCGGTGCAGCGAGAGAACGCCCAGTTCCCGATGCGGGTCACGCTGTCGGGAACGACGTAGCCTCCACTTCTGCCAGCCGGAAATTGAATCAGGGTGCGTTGGTTTTTGTCGAGCAACACACCATCAGGGCTGCTGTAAGTGATGTTGAGCGGATCGACCGTGAAGGCGGTCAACCCGGTGCAGCCCAGGAACGTTCGCTCTCCGATGCTGGTCACGCTGTTGGGAATGGTCATGCTCGTTAACCCGGTGCATCTAAAAAACGTTGCCTCTCCGATGTGGGTCACGCTGTTGCCGATGATCACGCTCGTCAACTCGGTGCAGCCGGAGAACGCCCCGTTCCCGATGCTGGTTGCGCTGTTTGGGATGGTCACGCTCGTTAACCCAGTGCAGCCAACGAACGTGTAACTCTCGATGCTGGTCACACCATTGGGAATGGTCACGTTCGTCAACCCAGTGCAGCCAAAGAAGGTAAAGCTCCCGATGCTGATCACACCATTGGGAATGACCACGCTCCTCAACCCGGTGCAGTCAGAGAACGTATAGCTCCCGATGCTGGTCACACCATTGGGAATGGTCACACTCGTCAACCCAGTGCAGCCAGAGAACGTAAAACTCCCGATGCTGGTCACACCATTGGGAATGGTCACACTCGTCAACCCAGTGCAGCTAGAGAACGCAGAGTTCCCGATGCTGGTCACACCATTGGGAATGGTCACGTTCGTCAACCCAGGGCAGCTAGAGAACGCAGAGTTCCCGATGCTGGTCACGCTGTCGGGAACGACGTAGCTTCCACTTCTGCCACCCGGGAATTGAATCAGGGTGCCTTGATTTTTGTCGAGCAACACACCGTCAGTGCTGCTGTAAGCGCTATTGAGCGGATCGACCATGAAGGCGGTCAACCCGGTGCAGCCCAGGAACGCATAGTCCCCGATGCTGGTCACGTTGTTGCCGATGGTCACGCTCATCAACCCGGTACAGTGAGAGAACGCCCCGTTCCCGATGCTGGTTACTCCATTGGGAATGGACACGTTCGTCAACCCGGTGCAGCGAGAGAACGCCCCGTTCCCGATGCTGGTTACTCCATTGGAAATGGACACGCTCGTCAACCCGGTGCAGCGAAAGAACGCCCCGTTCCCGATGCTGGTCACCCTGTCGGGAATGGTCACACTCGTCAACGCGGTGCATTCAGAGAACGCTCGCTCTCCGATGTTGGTCACGCTGTTGCCGATGGTCACGCTCGTCAGCCCGGCGCAGCCCCAGAAAGCATCCTCTCCGATGCTGGTCACACTGTTGGGAATGGTCACGCTCGTCAACCCCGTGCAGCCCTTGAACGTATTGCTTCCAATGCGGGTAACGCTGTCGGGAACGACGTAGCTTCCACTTCTGCCACCCGGGAATAGAATCAGGGTGCCTTGGCTTTTGTCGAGCAACACACCATCAGGGCTGCTGTAAGCGATGTTGAGCGGATCGACCGTGAAGGCGGTCAACGCGGTGCAGCCCAGGAACGCATAGTCCCCGATGCTGGTCACGTTGTTGCCGATGGTCACGCTCATCAACCCGGTACAGTGAGAGAACGCCCCGTTCCCGA
>Ga0163151_10002821_pt1 | contig 26072 bp, 24 predicted proteins | sample OliLakLV19MP5IB2_FD_145596 | JGI IMG/M metagenome (GOLD analysis project Ga0163151, IMG submission 145596) | Freshwater microbial mat bacterial communities from Lake Vanda, McMurdo Dry Valleys, Antarctica - Oligotrophic Lake LV.19.MP5.IB-2 | ecosystem: Environmental > Aquatic > Freshwater >...
TTGCCAGGGCCTACCGGGAACTCGAGAGTGATTCGATCATCGAAACCCGGGGTCGGAACGGCAGCTTCGTGAGCGCCCACGGCGATCCCGTCCAGCAGCAAGCGCAGTTGGCCGCTCGCGCCTACATCGAACGGCTTCGGCAACTCGGGGTGTCAGCCGAAGAAGGTATCAACCTTGTGGCCGCAGCCCTGCGCAATTCCGCTTAGACGCGCAGTTCGCTCATCGCCCGATCCGGATTGCCGAACCGGTGAGCGGTGATGCTGACCGACTGCTCCTTGAGGAACGGCAGCAATTCGATCCGACCGGCGGTTGTCACCGGGCCAGACCAGACCGCGACGGCAGTGCCCGCGGCTGCGGCGAGCGCCGCGGCATCCCCACCGATGAGTCGCACTCGATCGGTGCGCAACTCTCCACCGCCAACTCGCTCAAGCCACCGATCGTCTGACTCGATCACGATCTCGCGCACACGCGCCGGTGGCAACGGATCGGTGAACGCCTGCACGAGAACAGTCGGTAGCGGTAGCGGTGTGCTCACATCGATGAGCGCGCCAGCCCGACTTGCAGCGGCAATGAGCCGAACGAGGTCACCGAGCCGCTCGCCCTCAGAAAGGCGCACCGTGAGCTGCGCCGGAAGGTACCGAAACACGTTCCGCTCGACGCCTAGCCCGCTGACATCGCGTGAGAGACCGAACTCGCTCTGCCAAGCGAGCTCGTCGCTCTCCGCCGCGCGCCGAACCCGATCGAAGTCTTCGAAGTCGAGCGCACCCTGCGCCCTTTTGATCACCGAGGCGACCGGGCGTGAGATTCCGCGCAGGGTGATGTTGGCTCCCGGTTCTTCATGCACTGGCTCCCATGCGCCAAGCGCGAACAGATAGTTCGGACCACCGGCCTTTGCGCTCGGCCCCACCGTCGAACGCTTCCAACCACCGAACGGCTGCCGTTGAACGATCGCGCCGGTGATCCCCCGATTGACATACAGATTGCCCGCCTCAACCGCCTCGAGCCATCGAGCCACTTCCCGCGGTTCCAACGAGTGGATGCCTGCGGTGAGACCGTATGCGACAGCATTCTGCGCGGCAATCGCCTCGTCGAGGGTGTTCGTGGTCATGATCCCGAGCACTGGACCGAAGTACTCAGTGAAATGGAACGGGCTACCGGAGGCGACCCCATCGCGCACGCCCGGCGACCAGAGTCGAGAGCTTTCGTCGAGCTGGCGCGGCGTGACGAGCCAGCTCTCTCCGTCACCAAGCTCGGTGAGCGCGTCGAGGAGCTTTCCATTCGCTGGCTCAACGAGTGGCCCAACCTGGCTGATGGGGTTCTGCGGGTACCCGACGCGCAGGGTGCGAACAGCGTCCACGAGTTGACGTCGGAACCGTTTGCTCGTGGCGACCGAGCCGACGAGAATGACCAGGGATGCGGCGGAGCACTTCTGCCCGGCATGGCCGAACGCGCTTCTGACCACGTCGGCGACCGCAAGATCCAGGTCAGCGCTCGGCGTGACGATGATGGCGTTCTTCCCGCTCGTTTCGGCCAACAAGGGTAGATCGGCGCGCCACGAGCGAAAGAGTTCGGCGGTCTCAAATGCGCCGGTCAGAATCACACGGTCGACCGCCGGATGCGCGATGAGTTGCTGCCCGAGCTCGCCTTCATCGACGTCGATAAGCACAAGCACTTCGCGCGGGACACCTGCCTCCCACAGCGCCTCGACGAGGACGGCGAGGCTTCGCTTGGCCTGCGGTGCCGGCTTGACGATCACGGCACTTCCAGTCGCAAGCGCCGCGAGCACGGACCCGGCAGGAATCGCGACGGGGAAGTTCCACGGCGGTGTGACAACGGTGAGGGTCGGAGGCCGGTACGTTGCCTCGGAGATACTCGCCAGCTCGGTTGCGCGCTCGGCGTAGTAGTGCGCAAAGTCAATGGCCTCGCTGACCTCGACGTCGCCTTCTGAGATCGTTTTGCCGGTCTCGCTCGCCATAACTTCAATCAGGCGACCGCGAAAGACAGTCAGAACGTCTCCCGCATCGTGCAGAATCTGTGCCCGATCGACTGCGTGGCGTGCACCCCAAGCGTGCCCGGCAACGACAGCGTCGGCAACGCGATGCTCAACCGTGGCGGCGTCAACAACCCGCGCCGCGTCGATCGTCGCAGCTCCCAGCACCGAGGTTTTGCTTCGTTCGAGCAGCGTACGAGCCCACCCGCGGTTGGCAGCCAACGACGGGTCGGTGTCGGCCGTGTTGTGAAACGCTGTAGCGCCGGCCAGCTCAACGGTCCCGGTGCGGTTCTGGTCGCGATTCGATCCTGGAGCCGCACTATCGATGTCGTCGAAGGCGGCGAGCGAAGCGAGAAAGCGGGTGGCCTCGCGCTGGAACAGCTCCTCATTCTCGGCCAGTTCGAAGACGGCCGACATGAAGTTCTCGCTCGCCGCGTTCTCTTCGAGCCTCCGAATCAGGTAACTGATCGCGGAATCGAATTCCCCTGGGTGAACGACCGGGGTGTACAGCAGCAACCCGCCGACGTCGTGCCCGACTGCATTGGCTTGACCGGTCGCCATGCCGAGGAGCATCTCGAACTCAACCCGATGCTGCACGCGGCGTTGGTTGGCGAGCAGCCAAGCATGCGCAACATCAAAGAGGTTGTGTCCGGCTACCCCGATGCGCACCGCGTCGGTGCGTTCCGGGGTCAATGCCCAATCGAGGACTCGCTTGTAGTTGGTGTCGGTGTCGAGCTTGGTGCTGTACGTCGCGAGAGGCCAGTCGTGCATCGTCGCGTCGACGTGCTCCATCGCGAGGTTCGCCCCCTTGACGAGACGCACTTTGATGCCAGCCCCGCCGGCAGCACGTCTCGCGGTGGCCCACCGAGTAAGTCCTTGGAGCGCGCCGAGCGCATCCGGCAAATAGGCCTGAAGCACGATACCGGCTTCAAGGCCCAGCAGCTTCGGCTGATCGAGCAGTTTCTCAAACACCGCAATGGTGAGATCGAGGTCCTTGTACTCCTCCATGTCGAGGTTGATGAACTTTGTGGTCGGCGATTCGGCCGCGAACTCGTACAGCGGAGTGAGCCGCTCGACGACGCTCTCGACCATCTCGTCGAAGGCCCACAGCGAGAGCTGACTGACGACACTCGACACCTTGATCGAGACGTAATCGACGTCGATGCGTTCGAGCAGCTCCCGGGTCCCATCGAGCCGCCGATCCGCTTCGGCGTCGCCAAGCACAGCCTCGCCAAGCAAATTGACATTGAGGCGGATGCCGCGACGCCGAAGCTTCACCAAACTTTTGTCAAGCTTCGCCGGTGTCGCGTCGACGACGAGATGGCCGACCATGCCGCGGAGCACCCAGCGCGCGATCGGCACCACGAGCTGCGGCAGAATCAGCGCGAACCCGCCACCCACGACAATCGCCGCTCGCAGGTACCAGGGCAAGAAGGCTGGGATCGACCGGCTGAGCGCCTCCAGATTTCGGCCGGCAACGTGAACGTCCTCCGGACGCACCACCCGATCGACGAAACCGATCGTGAAATCAAGTCCGCGCGGATCCTTCAGGACTCCGGCAAGTCGAGCGGCGCCGGCATCAGGCTTCGAAGTCGCTGACTCGGCGAGCCAGCGCCGAACCGTCGCGACGGTCTCTTCCGCAATGCTTGTCGACTCGCCTGCATCGTGCACGCTCTCCATAACCATGCCAATGAGACTAAGCCCCCGTCTGGCGGGCATCCTGGCAAGCGCCGAGTGCTAACCGGTGGTCGCCACTCTGCTGCCGGTCTCAAACGACTCGATGGATGCGAGTGCAAGCTCAAGGGCCCGGCGCCCGGCGCGGGCATGAATCGGTGGCGGCTCGCCTGAGTACAGGGCTGGTAGAAGCACGTCGAGGTGGCCGCCGAACGTTGCGTGAAAGTCACGATCCTCGTCGTTGAAGAAGCCGGCCTCCCAGACCGACGCTGCCTCCTTGCCAGCGCGACTGATCGTCAGTCGTTTCACGGTGTCTTCGATCGTCAGTCGCCCAGCGTCGCCATTCACTTCCAAATAGTGGGTGCGCGGGTACGCGTACGACGAGTCGTAGCTGCCGAGCAGCGTTCCGACCGCCCCGTTCGCGAACTCGAGCGCGATCGCGGTTGTCGTGTACCCGGCCCCCGATTTGTTCGTCATCTGGGCCGCAACCGAAGCGATCGGGCCAACGAGAAACTCGAGCATGTCAAAGGCGTGGCACTGCGTTTCGATGATCTGGGCGTGTGGGTGAGCGCTGGTGCCCGGTTCTCCACCGAACCGCCACGTCGCAAAGTACAAGTCACCGAGATCGCCGCCCTGAATCGCTGCGTGACCCCGTTGAACAGTCTTGGCGTAGCGGTGGTTGAAGTTGATCGCGAAGAACTGCTTGCCAGCGGCATCCAGCAAGGAGTCGGCCTGAGCGAGCTCGAAGACGAGCGGCTTCTCGACCAGCAGGGGAACACCTCGACTGAGAAGCTGCATCGTTGGCTCGAAGTGGTGTTCGTTCGGAAGGCTCACGGTGACGAGGTCCGGTTGCTCCTGATCGAGCATCCGATCGATGCTCGTGTACGCACGCGTGCTGTACTTGGATGCGCGCTCTGCCGTGCGCTCCTCGTGACGACCAACCACCCCGACCAACTCGGTATCGCCACGGGTGGCAAAGAGTTTCGCGTGTTGCTCCGCCCACACACCCGTGCCAACAACCGCTACTCGCGTGATCACCGACGAACCTCCGTTCTGCCTTCGACCCTACCGCGCCAACGCTGCCACTAGGCTCGCAAGCATGCCAGAGTCACGCGACGTTGTGATCGTCGGAGGGGGCCATAACGGCCTCACCGCAGCCGCGTATCTTGCCCTTGCTGGCCGACGGGTGACGGTACTCGAACGCCTCGACCGTGTCGGCGGAGCGGCGGTCTCAACGAACACCTTCGCCGGCATCGATGCCCGCCTCTCGAGCTACTCGTACCTGGTCTCGCTGCTGCCAGCGAGCATCATCAGCGATCTGCAACTTGACGTGCGACTCGCCAGACGCCGCTACTCCTCGTACACTCCAGAACCCGGCTCCAACCGTGGACTGCTGATTGACAATCAAGATGCCGCGGCCACCGCTCGCGCGCTCGGTGACGATTCGGCTGGCTGGAACGAACTTTACGGGCGCACTGCGCGCCTCGCGCGAAGCGTGTTTCCCACTGTCACAGAGCCGCTCTTGACTCGCCGCGAAGCCCGCAGAGCGCTCGGCGATGACACCGTCTGGAATGAGCTGATCGAGACCCCGATCGGAGCGACCATCGAGCGCCGTTTGAGCAACGACCTCGTGCGCGGTGTCGCCTTGACCGACGCTCTCATCGGCACCTTCGCCCCAAACTTCGATGAAAGTCTGGAGGCCAACCGCTGTTTTCTGTACCACGTGATCGGCAATGGCACGGGTGATTGGGATGTTCCGATCGGTGGCATGGGCAGCGTAACCGGCGAACTCGCGCGCGCCGCTCGACTGGCCGGCGCCGAGATCGTGACGGCTGCCGAAGTGACGACTATAACCAGCGACGAGAACTCGGCGGTCGTGACATACCGCAGCGGCGACGAGGAGCACAGTCTCTCCGCCCGCTGGGTGCTGTCAAACGTTGCACCGTTCGACCTCGCACGACTCATGGGTGAGATGGGCGAGGCCGTCGAGCGACCCGAGGGCGCCCAAGTCAAGGTCAATCTGATCGTCAAGCGCTTGCCTCGGCTCCTGGATGCGAGCGTGGGTTCTGCCGCGGCATTCGGCGGCACCTTCCATGTCAACGAGACCTGGTCGCAGCTCGACACCGCCTTCGCCACCGCGTCGGAAGGGCAGGTCCCATCCCCGCTGCCGTGCGAGATCTACTGCCACTCCCTGGCCGACCCGACGATTCTGTCTCCAGAGCTCCGCGAGAGCGGTGCACACACGTTGACCGTTTTCGGGCTGCACACGCCAGACCGGCTCGTGACGGAGCAGAACAATGAGGCACGCCGCGACGAGCTACAACGTGCGGTGCTCTCGAGTCTCAATAGCGTGTTGGCCGAACCCATCGAAGACCTCTTACTGACGGATGCCGCGGGCTCGCCGACCATCGAAACGAAGACCACGCTCGATCTGGAGCATGCCCTCGGGTTGCCCGGTGGCAACATCTTTCATGGGCCACTTGATTGGCCGTTCGTCGAGGATGACGAATCGCTCGCTTCCCCGGCAGAACGTTGGGGTGTCGCCACAGCGCACCCTCGCGTGCTGCTGTGCGGATCTGGAGCCCGCCGCGGCGGCGCGGTCAGTGGGATCGGCGGGCACAATGCGGCGATGGCCGTGCTGGAAGCATCCTGAATCAACTTGCCAGGGCGGTTCGCGAGCTCAGGTCACGGCCCCATTCGGTTGCTCCGCCGTCGATGCGGCAACCTTACGCCGGCGGCGGGGCGGAGCTATGAGTTGAAGCTCGCCCTCCGGGCTGTTCCAGACCTTCACGATCGCCCAGCTCACCGCGGCGATCGGCACCGCGAGCACCGCGCCGACGACACCGCCGAGAATTGCACCCGCAGCGAGCGCGACCAAGATCACGAGCGGATGCAGCTTGAGCGACTGCGCCATGACGACGGGCTGGAGGAAGTTGCCCTCTAACTGATTGACGCCGATCACGATGATGATCACGATCAGAGCGACCAATGGTCCGTTGGCGACCAGGGCGACGAGCGCGGCGAGCACACCCGCGAGCGTTGCGCCCAACAGAGGGATGAACGAAAGTAGGAACACAATCACGGCAAGCGGCAGCGCGAGCGGCACTCCGAGAATCGCCAGCCCGACACCGATCGCCGTCGCGTCGACCAAGGCGATGATCGACGTGCCACGGATGTAGCCGCCAAGCACGCGAACGCTCGTGCGCCCGACCCGCTCACCGCGCTCTCGACGCTGAGCGTTGAAGGGACTCAAGAAGAACCGCCAGATGGCGTCACCATCCTTGAGGAAGAAGAACAGAATGACGACGGCGAGGATGATCCCGGCGAGTACCTCGCCAGCTACCGTCACTCCGGCGAGGGCGCCGGAACCGAACTGCGCGCTCGTGAAGAAGTCGATAATCGATGTTCGCGCCTGTTCGACCTGCCCAGCGTCGATCGGCAGTGGGCCGTTGACGAGAAACACCTGGAGCTTGTCAATGCCTTCGATCGCGGCCTCTCTCAATTCAGCGAATTGGTTGCGCACAGCAAAGACGATGAGCGTGACGATCCCGGCGAGCAGAATAAGCCCGGCGAGCAGCGTGATCCATGCCGCCGCGAGCGGCCTCAGTCCGCGAGCGCGCAACCAAGTGATTGCCGGGGCGCAGGCAGCCGCGATGATGGTTGCGATCAAGAGTGGGATAACGACGAGCTTGAGTTGCACAAGCCCAAAGACAAACACCGCCGCCAAGAGCAAGACCAAGAGGATTTGTGCGCACCGGAGTGCAAATCTCCCGAAGCGGTCGCTCCACACCCGGTGCGCGTCTGGCGCGATGGGCGGCTCGAGATTGGTGGGCAACTCTGGCGTGACAACTTTCTTACGGATGATTGGGGCCATCCCTCAAGGGTATTGGGAGGGATTGTCGCCGCCACCCCATTCACTCAGCGCGGTTTGCCGCGTTGATGGCAGCGCGACGTGATCGGCCCACTCGCTCACCCACGCCGGCGGGGTGAAGCCAGAGACATTCAGCACAAGCAGTTCGGCAAGTTCTGCCACCGAAACTGTTCCGCCGCTCTTCTTCAGAAAGCGGCCTCGCGTCATTGCGCTGGCATAGACCTCACCGTTGACGGTAAATCGTTGTTCAACATAAACGGCGCGCTCATCGACGCCGACGAGCCGAGTCTCGAGCACGAACCGTTGCCAAGGTTGCAGTGACTTGCGAAAGCTGATCGTTTCATTGACCATGACGGGGTAGAAACCGACCGCGCTCAGTTTCTTCCACGCTCCAGCGCGCACGAGCAGGTCCAGGCGGCCGAGATCCATGAGCGAGAAGTAGATGCCGTTGTTCATGTGCCCGAGCACGTCGAGGTCAGTCGGAATCACTCGAAGCTCCATTCGACCAACGTCTCGAATGCCAAGCCGACTCGCGCGCCGCGAGCGGAGCGCGTGAATGATGGTTCGAAAGATCATGTTCACTGCGTCAGGCTAGAGCTTCGCGGCACAGCGTGCAGATTCGATTGTCGATTCCTGCCAACGCTGCCGCGTCAGTGTCCGCGGTGATCCTGCACGGTCATCCGAGGCCCGAACCTCGGTTTGACAAAGCCGCTCGACTCGATCAGGCGCATCACGCGCTGTCGGTGCCCGCGCCAGGGCTCGAGCAATTCGAGCATCCCGTCATCATCGACCGGCTTGCCGATGAGGGCCCATCCGACCAGGGCTGGCAGATGGTAATCGCCGATGCTCGGCGAGTCAGGATCACCGTGGGCCCGTTGCATTGTTTCGGCCGCCGTCCACACTCCAACCCCGGGGATGCTGCGCAGCGCCTTCTCAACGGCGGGTCCGCCAGTACCCAGCTCAAGCGTTCGTTCGAGGGATGCCGCGACCGCCGCGGCGCGCATCATGGTGTCCGAGCGCTGCGGGCCGACGCCGGCTTTGTGCCACTCCCACGACGGCACGCGCCTCCACACCTCTGGCGAGGGGAACACACGCATGTGCTCAGGCGCGGGGCCCGGCGCCCGCTCGCCGTACTTGCGCACGAGCACCCGCCACGAATGCCTGGCCTCGTTGCCGGTGACTTTCTGCTCGAACACCGCCGAGCTCAGCGCCTCGAAGACTTGGCGAGTTCGCAGCAACCGCAAACCTGGATTTCGGTGCTGAGCCGCGGTAAGGAAGGCATTGTTGGAGACGTCGAAGCCGCCCGCGTCATCGCGATCCCCGAGCGATTCCGGCACTCCGGCAATTGCCCACTCGGCGCCGGAACCCCACGCGGTCGCCTCGACGCCGTGCTGATGCGTAGCAAGATGCAGGGTCGCCGCGCCGTGGGGGGTGCGCAGCGTGCGCCAGATGCCGGTGGCATCCGGGTGATAGCTCGGGTCTTGAGAGCCGCGAGCCAACGGTCGCAGAATCAGCGCTGGCGCGAGCGGATGCCGCGGTGAATAGCTCGAGCGCAGCGCGTTTTCGGCACCGGCCACACTCGTCATTCCGCGAGACTACGCGCATCCACCGAGAACGCACAGTCGACCTACACTTGACCGATGGCCGTGCCGAAGATTCTGTTGTTCTACATCTTCACGCCGCTGACCGACCCTCACGCCGTTCGCCTTTGGCAGCGGGACTTGTGCGAATTCCTCGGGCTCGGTGGGCGCATCATCATCTCGAAGGACGGCATCAACGGAACGGTCGGGGGCGAGCTGCGGGCCGTGAAACGGTACGTGCGCAAAACCCGCGAGTACGGTCCGTTCGCCACGATCGACTTCAAGTGGAGCGAGGGTAATGGCGGAGACTTTCCACGCTTGAGCGTTCGCGTGCGCGACGAGCTCGTGAGCTTCGGTGCACCGGGCGAGCTGCGGGTCGACGACCGTGGCGTGGTTGGCGGCGGAACGCGACTCACTCCCGAAGCACTTCACGAACTCGTCGAGCAGAAGGACGTCACCTTCTTCGATGGCCGCAACGCGTTCGAAACCCAGATCGGGAGGTTTCGGGGTGCCGTCGTGCCGGATGTCTCAAACACTCGGGACTTCGTCGCCGAACTCGAGAGCGGGCGCTTTGACCACCTCAAGAACGAGCCGATTGTTACGTACTGCACCGGCGGCATCCGTTGTGAAGTCCTCTCGAGCCTGATGCTCACCCGAGGATTTCGCGAGGTGTACCAACTCGATGGCGGAATCGTGCGCTACGGCGAAACCTACGGTGACGAAGGTCTGTGGGACGGCTCGCTGTACGTCTTCGACCAACGGATGTCTGTACAGTTCAGCGAGTCAGCCGCGGTGATCGGTCGGTGCGACGACTGCGCGGCACCAACGAGTCGAATGCAGAACTGCGCTGAACTGTCATGCAAGATGCAGCTCGTCGTGTGCGAGGCGTGCGCGGACGCGACCGAGCATTGGTGCGGTTTACACGCTCCAGTGGCTTCGCCGTACTAGGCAGCTCAGCCGCACGTCAGCGTGATGCCGTTGGGGAGCTCATGAACACCGGGGCCGTATTGTGCACACTGCCCGAAGAGCGCGCCACCGCCAATGATAAGTGGCACCGCGATGAGCAAACCGAGCACCATGAACACGATGCTCAGCACGATGGCGACCGTCGCTGGCGTGTTCTTGACACCGGCCCTCTTTGACTGATTGCGTGCAACGATTCCGAGGATGAGGCCGAGCAGCTGAGCCACGAATGCAAGTACCAGCGCAACGATCCCGAGCGTCTTGCCGTCACCAGCTTGCGCGGCCGACGCCGCCGAGTACTGATTCGCGGGAGGTGCCGCTGAGTATGGGTCCGGTACCGGGGGAACTGGTGTTGCGTCAGACATGATCTCTCCTTGAGTAATCGAACCGCGGAACCTCGAACGCTCGCTCTAGCGAACGGCGATCGCTGTGCTCAGACTGTAGCGCGAGAACCGGGCGGCGCACTAGGCCATTCACGACACGGCAAGATAGAGCCATGTCGATCGGAATCCTGACCAGCGGTGGCGACTGTCCCGGACTCAACGCGGTGATCCGAGGGATCGTGCTCAAAGGCACCCAGATCTACGGCAAAGAGTTCGTGGGGTTCAAGGACGGTTGGCGTGGAGTCGTCGAAGGCGACGTCATCGCGCTCGAACGGCGAGACATCCAAGGCATCTCGAAACAGGGCGGAACGATTCTTGGAACGAGCCGCACAAACCCGTTCGACGGGGACGGTGGCGTTGAGCGCATCGCTGAGAACATGGAGCGGCTCGGGGTCGAAGCGCTCATCGCCATCGGTGGCGAGGGTACGCTCGCCGCGGCCAAGCGGTTGACAGATGCCGGCATCAAGATCGTCGGAGTGCCCAAGACCGTCGACAATGACCTTTCGGCCACCGACTACACCTTCGGCTTCGACACCGCGGTGCAAATTGCGACCGACGCGATGGACAGGCTTCGTACCACCGGCCAATCCCACGGCCGGTGCATGGTCGCCGAAGTGATGGGTCGGCACGTTGGTTGGATTGCCTTGCATTCCGGCATGGCTGCCGGCGCACACGCCATCTTGATCCCTGAGCAGCGTACGAGCACTGACCAGATCATCGAGTGGGTGCAGTCAACCAAGAATCGCGGTCGCGCGCCGCTCGTCGTCATCGCTGAAGGTTTCACGCTCGAAGGGATGGACGAGCCGCACTCCGAGCGCGGGCTTGATGCTTTCGGTCGACCGAGGCTCGGCGGTATTGGCGATGTTCTCGGCCACGAGATCGAAGCCAGGACCGGAATCGAGACCCGGTCAACCACCCTCGGTCACATTCAGCGCGGCGGCACGCCGACTTCCTTCGACCGCGTTCTTGCCACGCGATATGGACTCGGGGCAATCGATCTGGTCATGGACAGTCAATGGGGACGAATGGTCTCGTTGCGCGGAACGACCATCACGCACGTTGCGTTCGAAGAAGCGCTGGGCACGCTCAACACTGTGCCGCAAGCGCGGTTCGACGAAGCAGCAATCCTGTTCGGTTGATCATGACAGCGATCCAAGAACGTCTCGTCAGCGAGGTGCGCACGTGAACGCAACCCTGCTCATTCTCGGTGCGGTGCTTCTCGGCATCGCTGCGGTCATCCACGTGTTGATCTTCATTCTCGAAAGCGTGCTGTGGTCGCGCCCAAGCGTCTGGCGCTCGTTCGGTCTGCGCACCGCCGAGGCCGCCGCAATCGTTCGGCCCATGGCCTTCAACCAAGGTTTCTACAATCTCTTTCTCGCCATCGGGATCATGGTCGGTCTCGCGCTGATCGTCGCGACGGACGCGCAGCAGGGCGGGATCGCTCTGCTCCTTGCCAGCGGAATAAGCATGGTGCTCGCCGCGACCGTGCTCATTGTCTCCTCACCAAAGCTTGCGCGTGCTGCTGCGATTCAGGGGCTCGCGCCGCTCTTCGGTGTCGCGTTGGTCACCACGAGTCTTCTGCTTTAGAGGCTTCACCTCGCGCCGAGCGCGGGAACGATCGAGCGCAGTGCTCGTTCCGGTTCAGTTCGCTTCGGAGGCGTAATCGACGAGCGCCTCAATGAGCGCGTCGGTCGATCGGTCGCCAGCAATGAGGTCGACCCGCAAGCCCGCTGCGCGCGCATCGAAGGCGGTACGTGGCCCGATGCAGGCAACAATTGTGTCGGTTGGCAGCGGCGCCAGTTGCGCTGCGATTTGTCTGGCAACCGAACCCGAGCTGACCAGAATGGCGCCGATGCGACCGGATGCGACATCCGCCTTGATGTCGGCTGCGACGGCCACCGCAACCGTTCGATAGGCAGTCACAAACTCGACCTGCAGCTCGAGTCTCGCGAGCCCGGCGACGAGCGTCGGGTCAGCGATGTCAGATTGCGGGATCAGCACCCGCCCGGCGATCTGCGATGCAGACCACTCCTTGAGGATGCCCCGCGCCGAGTTGTCGACGAGCGGTACGAAGTCAACGTGGTAGCCCACGAGCGAAACAGCGGCTGCCGTCGTCTCGCCGATCGCGGCGATTTTAGTCGAACCGGGGATTCTGACACCGAGACTCATCAGCACGTCAATGGTCGTCGCGCTCGTGATCACGAGCCAGTCGAACAGTCCGTCCTGCAATTCGTGCATCGCGTTAGCGAGCGCGGCGACGTTGTCGGCTCTCGCAAAGTTGATCATGGGGGCGATAACCGGGGTTGCCCCGCGGGTTCTGAGCGCTGAGGCGACGCCGTCACCCCACTTGCCGCCTCGGGGAACGAGCACGCGCCAGCCGCTGAGCGGTTTGGGTGCCATCTGCTTATGATCCCCTGTTGGAGTTCGAGGCACCAATCGTGGGCGCCTCCATCAGCGGATGACTAGTCGTCGTCGCTGAAAATCGCCCAAGCGATCAGGCTGGCCACGGTGACGGCCGCAATTGCAGCGCCAACAATCCACGGCACTGGGTTCTGCGAATACGAGGCCTTCGCCTTCTCGGTCAACTCGCCAACTCGCTTTGGCACGTTGAGCTTGTCCTCAATCGCGTTGAGGGTGCTTTCAAGGTCAGCGCGCGCGGCAGCGACTTTGCCGTCGATTGATTCTGCACTCATTGTCGATCTCCTTATCCGTTGCCCTTGATCACGTCGACATCCTTCTTGATGCTCGTGATCGTCTTGTCTGGGGTTGGCGGTGTTCCCCGTTTGATCTGCGAGACCCCGATCAGCGCCAGGATGAGGGTGATCACGAGCAGAGCACCGCCGATGATCAGCGCGGAGGCCCAAGCCGGCAAGACCTCGGCGAGTCCGAGTATGCCGGCGGCCGTGAATACACCGGTCGCAAAGAACGCGAACACCCCGGCGACCACGAGCATCCCGATGCCGATGCCGGCGTGCTTGAGCTTCTCGAGAAGCTCCGCTTTCAACGACTCTATCTCGCCTCGCACGAGGTCGGCGAACAGTCCAGGAAGGTCAGTGATGAGACTGAGGAGCGAGCGCTTCGGCGCACGCTCGTGCTTTGTCGAGCGCTCCGAGTCGCGCTCCGCTGACGCAAACACGCGGCCGCTACTTCGTCGTCGACGAGCTAGACGAGCCGCTCTTTGGCGCGGCAGGTTTGCGCGCGGCCGGCTTGCGCGCCGCGGGTGTGCGTGCTGAGGGCTTCGACCCGGTCACTTGCGAGACCACCTTCTTGGCTCCGTCGCTGACGAAGTCGCTTGCCTGGTCGACCGAGTTCTGAATTCGCGGGTCGTTCCACAGCTTCGACGCTGCCGCCTTAATCTCTTCATAGCGCTCGCGGCCAGCGCGCGTGCCGAGCACATAGCCGATACCCAACCCGACTACGAGGAGGATCTTGCCCTTCATGCTGTGCTCCGTTCGGTGTGTGCTTGGTTTTCTTGTCTGGATATGATTTCTGCCTTGTTCAACCCTAACCCCGGAGTCCCGGGAAGTCTCCAGTCGATCGTGCCGCTACCGGAATGAAGCTAAAGCGACTAGGGTGTGCGCCGACGCTGCCACCACGAAGCGAGCCCAAGAACAGCCGGGTTATTGGCGATCGCGATGAGCATCGGCAGCCGGGCGAGAGAGTTACCGACACCGGGAAAGCGCATGAGTCGCCGCATCGGCATCGAGGCGACCATGTCGAGCATGCTTGTGCCGCTCTCCGCTTTGACGGCGGCGCCACCCGCAGCGCGCGCGAGTATCGGGCCAGTGACTGGGTGCGAGAGAAAGTCGGCGATTCTGGAGTCGAGCGTAAGTCGCTCTCGCGGGGGACCAGCGATCGTTACTGTTGTGCTCAATGCAACGTGATGCGAATCGTGGCCGATCTCAATGTCGTACTCGCCACCGGTGATTCGCCAGTCCGAGGTTCGGTTGTCCCAATGGGCGAAGTCCCGCGGCTCCAACGTAAACGCGACGCGACGCGCTTCGCCAGGCTGCAGCTCAATTTTGCAGAATCCACGGAGTTCACGCTTCGGCCTCACGACCTCTGACACCGGGGGCGCAACGTACAGCTGAACGACATGTTTGCTGGCGCACTGACCGGTGTTGGTGACTGTGACGGATGCCTCGGTTGCGCTGGCAGACAACTGGGCGTACGCAAAGCTCGAGTAGCCAAGCCCGAAGCCGAACGGATAGCGCACCGGCCGGTCAACGCTCTCGTAGTAGCGATACCCGACGAACACGCCTTCTCCGTAGCGCACGACGTCGTTTTCCCCGGGGAAGTTGAGATACGCGGGAGTGTCTTGCAATCGAAACGGGATGCTCTCCGCCAGTCGACCAGAAGGAGCGACCGTGCCGAACAGCACGTCAGCAATCGCCGAGCCCCCCGCTTGGCCGAGCAGCCACGACTCGAGGATTGCCGGCACGGAATCGTGCCAGGGCTCAAGCGACACCACGCCGCCGTTGGTGAGAATGACGACCGTGTTGCGATTCGCAGCTGCGACAGCGGCGATGAGGTCGAGCTGCGCTGCTGGCAGGTCGAGGTGCGTTCGATCGAATCCCTCGGATTCGGCACCTTCGGGCAGCCCTACAAAGAGCAACGCCACGTCAGCGCGACGTGCTGCGGCGACAGCCTCGTCGATGAGCCCCTGCACATCCGCGTAACGATCAAAACTGTAGCCTGCCGCGAACTCGAGATCGGCCTCGGTACGTTCCATGAGCGCATCAAGCGCGGTGTCGACCCGGGTGGCGACGACCTGAGAGCTCCCGGCGCCCTGGAATCTCGGGCTGCGCGCAAACTGCCCGATGACCGCGATCGACTGCTCGGGCGCGAGCGGCAATACCGCGCCTTCGTTGCGCAACAACACCATCGACTCCGCTGCGGCCTCTCGCGCCAATGCGTGGTGTACTTCAGTCTGCTCGGCCGGATGCAGCCGATCACCGCGCAGCAACACCTGCACCTTCTCGGCAAGATTCGCAATGCGAGCCACCGCGGCATCCAGTACCGCTTCATCGAGCTCGCCGGAGTTGACGGCCGCAAAAACTGCATCGGTGCTGTCTCGCTGGGGGCCCGGCATTTCGAGGTCGAGACCCGCCGCAATGGCCGGCACCCGCCGCTCGACGGCGCCCCAGTCTGAAACAACGAGTCCGTCGAAGCCCCACTCCTCGCGCAACACTTCAGTCAGCAACCAGCGATCCTCTGCAGCATAGGTGCCGTTGATTCTGTTGTATGAACACATCACGGTCCAAGGTTGCTCCTGCTTGACGATGCGCTCGAAGGCGGGCAAGTAGAGCTCCCGCAACGTACGTTCGTCGACCTCAACGCTGACCGTCATGCGGTTGGTTTCCTGATTGTTGGCCGCGAAGTGCTTCAGGCTCGCGCCGACACCACCCGCCTGCAGACCGCGTACCCAAGCGGCACCGAGCACCCCGCTGATGAGCGGATCCTCGGAGAAGTACTCGAAGTTGCGGCCGCACAGTGGTGAACGCTTGATGTTGACTCCCGGGCCGAGCACCACGTCGACACCCTGTTCGCGCGCCTCCACCGCGAGTGCCGCGCCGACGCGCTCAAGCAGCTCCCGGTTCCAACTCGAAGCGATTCCGGTCGCCGGCGGAAAACAGGTGGCTGGCACGCTCTCGCCGAGGCCGAGCTGGTCGCCGCCGCCCGGTTGCACTCGAAGTCCGTGCGGCCCGTCGGACATCGTGACCGCTCGGATGCCAGGAGCTGACGTCGTTCGCCAGAACCCGGCGCCGACTACGAGAGCCGCCTTCTGGAGCGTGGTGAGCGGCTCGGGTTGCGGCATCCGACTATTTCACGACTCGGATCGGAGCGATCAGGATTGCCCCGATGACGGCAAAGACACCGCCCGCGAGAAAGAGGGCGGTGTAGTTTCCTGAACCCCCGATGGCGAGAAAGAGCGGCGCGATCGCCGGGGCGACCGATTGTGGCAATGAATTGGCGATATTGAAGATGCCCATGTCCTTGGCCGCCTTATTCTCCTTGTCAGGCAGCACATCCGTGAGAAGCGCGAGGTCCACTGCGAAGAACGCCCCGATTCCAACCCCCATGACTGCCGCAGCAACAAAGAACATCGGCAACGAATCAGTGAACGCCAACAGGCTCAACCCCACACCAACTATTGCCGCCGACGCAAACACGAACGGTTTGCGTCGGCCGGTTCGATCCGAGAGCCGCCCGGAGACGAGTGCGCTGCCGGTGAGCACGATCGAGAAGACGATGAGGGCATAGAGCTGCGTGAGTACGACATTCGGGCCGCTCACTCCAAGCCGATCGGCAATGAAGTAGACCTGATATGTCGTGTATACCGCAAAGCCAAGAATGACGAAGAAGCGACCGAACCATGCCCAACCGAAGTCGTAGCGCTTGCCCTTCTCAATTCGGAATCCTGCAATGAACTCTCGCCACGAGAACGGCAGGGGTGCATCGTGGGGTACATCGCGGATGCGCGCAACAAGAACGATCAACATGATCGCGCCGACGACGCCGGGCACCAAGAACATCAGTCCGATACCTCCCCCGGCGGCCTGAACGCCGAAGGCGATACCAATTCCAAGCAATGGAGATACCTGTTGCGAGATACCGAGGACAGCGCTCACCCTTGCGCGCTTTTCCAAGGGAATCTGATCCGGCAAGAGGGCCTGCAGCGCGGCAAGCACCATGTTCAGGGTGAGTTGGGCCAAGACCCAGCCAATGGTCGCCACCACCATTGTCGGTGCAAAACCGACGATTGCGAGCGCGACCACGCCACCAAGTGCGCCGCCGACGATCCATGGCCGACGGCGACCGAGGCGCGATTGTGTTCGATCGCTCAGCGCACCTGTAAAGGCGTTCGACACGATAGCGACGAGGGCGCCAATCGCACTGATGGCGCCGAGGCTGGCTTCCTTGCCTGCCGGGTCAAGTTCAGCGACTTTCAGTGCCAGCGTCGTAGCGACCGGTGTGATGAGGGCGATATATGCACCGACGTATCCGACGGCATAAAGGGCGGTGAATCCTGGCTTTGTCGATGGGGTGTACGTCATGGTGCTTTGACTGTGGTTGATCACGGCAAAAACCGCAAGGTCGACCGCGCGATCCAGCCGTGACCGTGGTCCTCGCCGCTGGCGTACGCGGTGTCTCGGTTTGGGGTACGGCGGCTCCAGGGTCTGTCGGTGCAGACACGGTCGGGTTCTCGGTTGCGCAGAAACAAGACGGCCAAGATTGTCCGCCTTAGTGAACGTACTCCAATAGGTCGAACCCGACTGTTCTCATGGCATCCATAACTCTGAGCCGCGAAGCCAGTTCATTGTCGTTGAATTGCACCGACACGGCGTACGTCAACGAACGACGCACGCCGCGCAACGCACCCGCTTCAGCGCGCACTCCCTTGTCAGATCCGGTCTTGTTGACGAGAAGGGTGCCGTGGTCGATTCCGCGGTGTGCGAGCGGGTCAAGGCCGAAGGCGCTCGCCACCAGCGAGAGGTCGCTATTGAGTGACAACCACCCCATCACGCGCTGGCTGGTGACGGCGTCAACGACCTCGCTTCTCGCGAGAGCCCCAAACAACCAGCTCAATTCCGCGGTTGATCCGACCGAGAGCTGCGGAGCATCATCCGGTCCACGACTGTCACGCACCAGATCGAGCAGTGCGGTCCTCATAAGTCCCAGGGACTCGGTTCGGGCGCGCACCGCGTCCAGGCCGACTTGTGACAGCAGCACGTTCGTCGCAATGTTGTCGCTCGTCGCGCCGACGATGGTTGCCAGGTCGGCCACCGGCAGCGACGGGGCTTGCAGGTGCTGCCAGATTCCCGAATCGCCAACCGAATGCTTGGCTGTCTTGTCGAGAATACCGAGCCCCGTCAAGTCGCGCGCGGTCAGTCGCGCAGACACTTCGATGAGCAATAAAATTTTGCCGAGGCTCGCCGTTGGCAAGACAATGCGATCATCAATGGCAACGAGCGTCTTGCCCGTGGTGATGTCCGCCACACTGGCCGACACGTTTGCGCCCTCATAGGCGAGTTTTCCGAGCGCGCTGAAGGTACCGGCGAAGTTTTCCGTGTCGCCAGTCCGCCGGTGACGGCCGCCGACGGAGTTGCGCGTGCGGTCCCGACGCTCTTGAGTGCGCTCAGTTTCTACCAAATGGCGACGCGATCTTTCGGGTCCAACCAGAGCGCATCCGACTCGACAAGGCCAAAGGCGGCATAGAACTCGCTGATGTTTCGGACGATCTGATTGCAGCGAAACTCGTTCGGCGAATGCGGATCGATCGACAACAGCCGCACAACCTCTTCGTCGCGCGCCTTGATCTGCCAGGCCTGAGCCCAGGAGAGGAAGAACCGCTCGGCTCCGGTGAGACCGTCGATCACCGGGGGTTCGGCACCTTCCAGCGAGATCAAATAGGCCTTCCAGGCAATCGCAAGACCCCCGAGATCTCCGATGTTCTCGCCGATTGTCAGGGCACCGTTGACGTGATGGTCTGGCACTTGTCGTGGAGCTAGCGCGTCGTACTGTGCGATAAGCGCGGTTGTGCGCTCATCGAATGCGGCACGATCGTCAGCGGTCCACCAGTCAGTAAGCCGACCATCGCCGTCGTACTTCGAGCCCTGATCGTCGAAGCCGTGCCCGATCTCGTGCCCGATGACCGCTCCGATGGCACCGTAGTTCGCGGCGGCATCTCGAGTTTCATCAAAGAACGGGTCCTGCAGAATCGCGGCTGGAAAAACGATCTCGTTGAAGCCTGGGTTGTAGTAGGCGTTGATGGTCTGCGGCGTCATGAACCATTCGTCGCGATCCAGTGGCTTACCGATCTTGCCCAGCTCGCGCTGAAACTCGAACTCCTCGGCGGCGCGCACATTGCCGATCAAGTCGGTGCCGCTGATCTTCAGGCTCGAATAGTCCCGCCAGCGCTCCGGATAGCCGATCTTCGGGGTGAACTTGCTGAGCTTGTCGAGGGCACGCTCGCGGGTCGCTTCCCCCATCCACTCGAGCGTGGTCATGGATTGTCGGTAGGCCTCGACCAGGTTGGCGACGAGCCCATCCATCGCCACTTTGGCTGCAGCAGGAAAGTGTCGCTCGACGTAGCTGCGACCGACCGCCTCACCGAGCGCACCTTCCACGAGCGAGACACCACGCTTCCACCGAGCTCGCAATTCCGGGGTGCCGGTGAGGGTTCTGCCGTAGAAGTCGAAGTTCGCCTCGACGAAATCGTGGGAGAGGTACGCGGCGTTCGAGCGGATGACCTGCCAGGCAAGCCAGTCGCGGCACGCCTCGAGGTTGTCACCCCGAAACACGGTCGCAAGCCCGATGATGAAGCTCGGTTGCCGCACAACAACCTCGTCGAAGGAGCCGGCCGGTGCGCCGAGCGCGGTCAGCCAACCATCCAGCTTCACTGGCTCGGCGAGCGCGGATGCCGCCGTCCAACTGAGCGGGTTGTAGGTCTTCTCGCTGTCACGAGTTGCCACGTTGTCCCAGTGGTGAGAAGCGAACTCTGTCTCAAGAGCAAATACCCGAGTGGCGCGGCTTGCGGCGCGGTCAAGACCGGCCAACTCGAACATGCGCTCAAGAAACTCGACGTACTTGGTTCGCACCTCTGCAAATTTGTCTTCGCGATAGTACGACTCGTCTGGAAGCCCGATCCCGCCCTGCTCCACGAAGACCAAGTAGCGTTCCGGTTGGCCGGGGTCGTTGTCGACAAAGAGTTGTGCGAAACCGCCGGCCCCGCCGCGCTCGAGACGTCCGAGGGTGCTGAGGAAGGTCTCCATCGAATCGACCGCCTCCGCTTCGACGAGAAGCTTGCGGATCGGCTCCGACCCGAGAGCCTGAATGCGCGCTTCGTCCATGAAGCTCGCGTACAGGTCGCCTATCTTCCGTTCCTCGGTACCCGGAGCTGCGGACTGCGCTTCAACAATGATGTCGCGAACGGCCTTCTCGGCTTCCTCTGCGAGCAGGTAGAAAGATCCGTACCGTGCCTTGTCGCTCGGAATCTCGGTGCGTTCAATCCACTTGCTGTTGACGTGCCGAAATAGATCATCCTGCGGACGAATCGCGGAGTCGAGCTCGTCCACCGCGATGCCAGAACCAAAAACAGTGTCAGCGCTCATGGGAACCAAGCCTAAGCCTCTCCAACCCGCACGCTACAGGTAACCTTGTTCGGTGACTGCGCCATCGACCACGTCGTCCGGGCGCGCTCCGGTCAGCAGCGAGATCACCGCCTGGCGCAACGCCATCTTCGTGATTTTCGCTTTGTCGGGAATCGCGCTCGCGAGCTGGGTGTCGCGGCTCCCCGCCGTTCGCGACGCCCTCGAGTTGCGCATTGACGAAGTCGGCATCCTCATCTTCGCAATCGCTGCTGGCTCGATTGCCGGACTCGTCGGCTCGAGTCACCTGATCGCGCGAATCGGGGCCAAACCAACAATGCTCGCGGGGGTGGTGGTCATCGCCACCGGTCTCACCGTCGCAGGAGTCGGAGCAGCCGTTGGACCGAACTTCTGGCTCACATCTCTCGGCCTCGTCTTCCTCGGAGCATCGTTGGGCATCACGGATGTCGCGATGAACGTGTCCGGGGCCGCGAACGAACGTGCACTCGGTCGCACGATCATGCCGGTGTTTCACGCGTTCTTCAGCTTCGGCACCATGTTCGGTGCTGGCGTGGGGGCGCTGGCAGAGTTTCTCGCCGTGCCGATTGCTCTGCACCTCGGCGTCATTGCTGTCGTCCTTGCCGCCGCAGCCATGGCCGCCTACCGGTTCATTCAGGTCGACACCGTGTTCGAGGTGGATGGCTCGGTGGTCGCCGACGACGACCACTCGCGATCGTGGCGGGGCCGCCTGTCGATCTGGCGCGATCCGCGAACGCTGCTGATCGGCTTGCTCGTTCTCGCGGCCGCCTTTAGCGAGGGCTCAGCCAACGACTGGCTGGCTCTGGCCATGGTCGACGGACACGGTTTCGACAACACCGGCGGCGCTCTCATCTTCGGCGTGTTCGTGACCGCCATGACAGTCGCGCGCCTCGGTGGAGTGTTCTTGCTCGACCGCTTCGGTCGTGTTGCGGTGCTGCGAGCATCCTTCTTATTGGCAGCATTCGGGCTCATCATCATCATCTTTGTGCCAAACCCCGTGACCGCAATTATCGGAGTTGTTGCGTGGGGGCTCGGGTCAGCACTCGGGTTTCCGGTCGGAATGTCTGCCGCCGCCGACGACCCAAAGACCGCTGCGGCGAGAGTGAGTGCCGTGGCAACGATCGGATACTTCGCCTTCCTCGTCGGTCCCCCGGTCATCGGCATTCTCGGCCAGCAAGTCGGCCTGCTCGGTGCGCTCCTCACCGTGCTTGTCTTGTGTGCCCTTGGTTCGCTCGTCGCCAGTGCCGCGCGCAAGCCGTCACGGGTATCCACGGCGGCATCCACGGCCGCATCCACCGCGGCATCCCGCTAGCGATCGTTCGTGCGCCTCGTCATTGCCAGATGCTCGGTTGACTACGCCGGTCGGCTGAGCGCGCACCTGCCGCTCGCGACGCGCTTGCTCGTAGTGAAGGCCGACGGCAGCGTGCTCGTGCACTCCGACTCGCTCAGTTACAAGCCGCTCAATTGGATGAGCCCGCCGTGCACGCTCGCGGTGCTCCAGCCAGAAGACGAGCAGCTCGAGGCCGGCGTGATCGAGATCTGGAAAGTCGCGGGAGCAAAGACGGCCGATCTACTCGTCGTCTCGATCCACGAGCTGCTGCACGACAGCAGCCACGAACTCGGCGTTGACCCTGGCCTTCAGAAAGACGGCGTTGAATCGCACCTGCAGGCCCTGCTTGCCGAACACATCGAACTGCTCGGCGATGGCTACCGCCTGGTGCGACGCGAGTACATGACCGCCATCGGCCCAGTCGACATTCTGGCGACGGATGCCGCGGGCGCCAGTGTCGCGGTGGAGATCAAGCGGCGCGGCGACATCGACGGGGTCGAGCAGCTCACCCGCTACCTCGAGCTCATGAACCGCGACCCGCGTCTCGCGCCGGTGGCGGGAGTCTTCGCTGCTCAGGAGATCAAGCCACAGGCTCGCACGCTGGCGCTCGATCGCGGCATCCGCTGCGTGCTGCTCGACTACGACGCAATGCGCGGGCTCGACGACTCCCACAGCCGGCTGTTCTGAGCCCGGACGGCTTCGACCCCGTCGCAGTCTCAGAACCCCGGAACCATGCGCCGTACGTGATGCTCACGTCGCTCGAGCTCCTGCTCCATCAGGAACCGACGCTGATGTTCCTCCCGAGGGAGCTGCGCGCGGTCGGCTCGTCGTCCTGCCCAAAGCAGGGCGGCGACGCTGAGTCGCACGACCAAAAGGTCGATGCCGTGTGGGCGCGACCGCGGCATTTTTCGAGGTGGGCTCGAGGGCGCGTCAGTCTGCCAGCGCGGCTTCAAGATCGGATCGACGAGCACCGCCCGCTCGGGGCCAGTTTGCAAGGTAGTGGTCATGATTCACCCGGAGTTTCGGTCTCAGCGACAGTCCCGTCGAGAACTGGGAACGCGTTGAAATGGATCTGCACCGGGCGGGATTCCGCCGGTGTTTTGTCACGGTGAGGACCGAGCGTCTCCTTCGCCCACGCCTCCCACGATTCGGTGATGGCGGTGAGCTGCTCGGCTGTTAAGTTGAGGTTCGCGGTGGCGACTGCGCTTGCCTCGACCCATGTGCTTGGCAGAACATCGAGCCCACGCCCGATGAAGTCGTCGAGCAGAACGGACCGATTTCGATCCCACTGGCGCATCACCGCCATGGTGGCAGCTCGACCGGCGTGTGAGTCGCCGATTTCCTTGGGAGATAGCACCAGGCCACCAGGCATCCGCTCCCACCAGCGATCACGCGCGTTTCCGCGACCCTCGACCTCTCGAACGAAGCCGTGGCGCTCAAGCTGACGCAGGTGGTAGCTGGTGGCACCGCTCGACTCGCCGAGTCGCTCAGCGAGACCGCTTGCCGTGGCCGGGCCGTAGACGGAGAGTGCGTCGAAGATCTCCACGCGCAGGGGGTGCGCGAGCCCCTTCAACCCCGCCAAGTCGAGCTTGCGATCGGCAGACGGCCTTGGTTCGCTCATGGCAACAATCTAGCATTGCAAAGATTACTTTGCAAACGTTTCTTTGTGTTTCCGACTGCGCCGGGCCCCAGCCGCCTAGTCTTGCAGTGTGACGAAACCGGACTGGACGTGCATCCTCTTTGATCTGGATGGCACGATCGCCGACTCGGCGCCAGGCATCACCGCCTCGCTCGGCCTGATGTTCGAGGAGCTTGGGCGCGAAGTGCCGTCGGGCGAGGGGGTGCTGAACTGGGTCGGCCCGCCCTTGCTCGACTCGTTTCGAGATCGTTCCGGGATGACCGAGGTCGAGTCTGCCCAGGCACTCTCGATTTACCGACGGCACTACCTCGATTCAGTCGCCAGGGAGTCACCGATTTTTCCCGGTGTTGCGGCGCTCATTCGGTCTATCCACGACCGAGGCATCCCGCTTGGCCTGGCCACCTCGAAGCCGGAGTTTCCGGCGTCCGTGATTCTCGATAACGCAAACCTCACCCAGTATTTTCGGGTGCTCGCGGGGGCCTCGATCGATGAGATTCGCAGCGCCAAGAGTGACATCGTCGCCGAAGCGCTCGCCCGGTTTCGCATTATTGGCGTCGACGTCTCACGACCAGTGCTCGTCGGCGACCGCGTGCACGACGTTGAGGGCGCGGCCGCAAATGGAGTACCGACCATCTTCGTGGAATGGGGCTACGGCAATGAAGACGAACACGAGGGCACCCTCGCGGTCGTCAAGACCCCCGAAGAGTTGTCGACCCTGCTGTTGGGGTAAGCGCGGCGGGATAGCGGCCTTGGGATAGCCCCGTTCAGCGGGCCAAACGCTCGACGACAGCCCCGTAGATTCCGGGCGCAAAGCTCGCGAGCGGCACGATTCCCCCGCGCAGCGGACTCGACGCCGCGCCAACCAAGCCAGAGGTGAGCACCCGAAAGTCGCGAGTCACGCGGCGCCAGTCACGGTTGTAGCGCTCTGGCACCCCGTCGACGATTGCCGCGACCGCTACCCGGGCCTGATCGAAACCCAAGCGCATGCCTTCGCCGGTGATGGCATCAACGTACCCGGAGGCATCCCCGATCAACAGCACGCGACCCGCGCTCGGCTTCGTTGCCCGCTGTTGGAATGGGCCAGCGCCTTGCGTCGTCCCAACCATCTCGGCCCCCCGCAAGCGTTCGGCAAGTTGCGGGATGCTGGCGATCGTGTCATCGAAATCGGTGCGCCGTGGGCCGAGCGTTGCCACTCCGACCACACTCTCGCTCACCGGTGTCACATAGACCTCGGCGCGGCGAGCCCAGTACACCTCGATGAGTTCGCTCCACGGTTCAACGCGATAGTGACGACGGATGCCATAGCGTCGGCTGCGCTGCGCGCCAGCGTGCTCGAGACCCACCAGTCGGCGAACCGTCGAGTGGAGGCCGTCGCATCCGAACAACCATGTGGCACGCACCCCGGCAACCGTCACTCCGGTCGCATCCTGATCGATGGCGGCGACCCGGGCGGCAATTCTTACGACCCCGAGCTCTTCCGCTCGCTTCGCCAGCGCGTTGTGCAGAGTGGTCCGGCGAACGCCACGGCCGGCGCCGGCGCGAAAGTAGTAGTCCGCGTGCTTGGTCGCGTTGCGATAGCTGACGCCGCGAAGCGGCATTCCTTCCGGGTCGACACCCAGTCGGGCGAGGAGCGGAATCGCGCCCGGCATGAGGCCTTCACCGCAGGCTTTATCGATGGCATCTTCTCGCGGCTCGATGATGGCGACACTGAGCCCGGCAAGTCGCGCTTCGATTGCCGCCGCCAGCCCGACCGGCCCTCCGCCGACAACGGCGACGTCGACGACCGCGACCGCGACATCCGCGTTCGCCGCCGTCGCTCGACCGACCTCCAGCCCAGTACTCATGTGCGCAATTCTCGCAGAGCTCGGTCTTCGGTGGGAATGCGAAATCCTAGCAACAGCACCGCATTGAGCACGGTAAATGCGATCGCGGTGATCCAAGCGGAGTGCACGAGCGGGAGCGCAATGCCTTCGATGGCGACAATCACGTAGTTGGGATGTGTGAACCACTTGTACGGGCCACGAGCGACGACGCGCGGTGCCCCCGGTACCACGATCACTCGGGTGTTCCATTGCGAGCCGAGCGAGGAGATGATCCAGTAGCGGGCGAACTGGCACAGCACGGCGATCACGAGCATCGGCCACCCGAGCCACGCGATAAACGGGCGGTCAAGCAGCACGACCTCGGCGATGCAGGCCAGCAGGAGCCCGGTGTGCAGCGCGACCATCCATGGAAAGTGCTTCTGCCCATACTCGCGCCCGCCTTGCTCAAACGCACGCGCGGCGTTGCGCTTCGAGACGACCAGTTCATAGATGCGCTCACCGCCGGTCGCCAGCACGAAGGCGATATAAAGGATGACGCTCACTCTTGCCTCACTGCGGGCTCACTCTTCGCTCACTTCGGGCTCACTCCGGCCACTCGACGAGCACGAACTCGGCGCTCACCCCTGGGCCGAGGGCAAAGAGCAATCCAGTGCTGCCAGGGTCTTGGCCCTCGTCGATCGCGTCGGCGA
>Ga0163151_10002822_pt1 | contig 26067 bp, 18 predicted proteins | sample OliLakLV19MP5IB2_FD_145596 | JGI IMG/M metagenome (GOLD analysis project Ga0163151, IMG submission 145596) | Freshwater microbial mat bacterial communities from Lake Vanda, McMurdo Dry Valleys, Antarctica - Oligotrophic Lake LV.19.MP5.IB-2 | ecosystem: Environmental > Aquatic > Freshwater >...
ATGCGCTCGCCGCCGCAGCCGGCGGCGAGCGCATCATCCTGTATTTCGCCCCGTAGACCCTGGTCGCGGTGCCCTACCAGGCAGCAATCTCGTGAAGGCCTAATTCGGCAATGTTGGCCAGCTGACTTCGGGGCAGCTATTGAGCCCGAGGTGGCCTCCGCATTTTCGAGTGGGGACCGGACCGCGAAGCCTTCAGGGTGCACCCTCAGCGGGGACGAGCCGGCTTCACGGCGGCACTGACTCTTCCCAAGGCGAGCCACCGCCGGCGGACGTGCCGCCACCGCGATGCTCGGCGAGAGTCACTTCAGTCGAGCAGGCTGGGGATGGTCACTGTGTATTCCCAGTGGCCCTGTTGAGCTACCAGCCAAGCCTTCGGGAAGCCTGCATATACTGCCCACCCTAGCAGTAGCGGTTTCACCCGCCTTTCCCCGCGTCGTCACGCAGAAATGACAGGGTGTGTTGACGTCAGTCGAGGAGGAAGGCTCTCATCGCCAGAGTCTTGGCAAGGGCATCTTCCGACCCGAAGAGCGTGTAGTGCGTGATGTTGTGGGCGTGGAGATCCCGAAGGGCGGTTCGCTTTTCCGAGGCTGGAAGCGTGATCCTGATGAGCATGTCTTGTTGGGCGTTCGGCTGCCTAAGGACATCACTATGACTACAGATCTCGTAGTCGTTGCGTTCGTCGTTCCTTTTGACGCACCAGGTGTACACGGACTGCTGCATGAAGTGTCGGCGATCGGTCGTGACGCGCGGGCCATGCAAGGTGATCGTCGGAGCACCAACAAAACCGGCTTTCGTACCGTGCGGTGTCTCGATGTACGTGTATATGGCCACACGGTCATCGCTCTTCGGATCCGCACCCTCAAACGCGAAAAAGGCGGCGACGTACGCAGACAATGACCAGTCGAGGAGGGGCGACGGAAACCCGTGGTGACGGAGGTAGACGAGATACGGATACGCAGGAGTGTGGACCCACAAGGCTGCAGCGTTGCGATTCACAATCTCCGGGAGTTCATCAAGCGTGGGCAATGGCCACTCGCGACCAGTGATCGATTCAATGTCGCGGTGATATCGTGTCGCACACTCAAAGTACGTGGTCGCCGTGAACTCCTTGGCCACTTCACGCTCGAGTGTGGTCTTCAAGGGCCACCGTGCTGACTGCTGGCCGCGGTAGGCGATGCAATTCTCGCAGAGGAACCCTATGCCCTTGTCGCGGTGGCCAAGCTGTCGTTCGATATCTGTGATGGTTGGCCGGTAAGCGTCCCATGAGGACAGGGAGATCTCTTGAATCGTCGGGGGAGGCTCCGCGGTTCCGTGAGTCGTGACGTGGTCGCTCATCCGCCCTCCCTGACTGCAAGACGCTTCCTGTGGTTCGGCTTCACGGGGTGGCAGCCAAGATCGTTCCGATGTAAGTGTCGCGGTCTTCTTCCTGGAAGACGATGTGGCTCCCCAGCATCTTCGCCTTGGGCATGCCCCACTGCTTTTCCATGACGTAGGACGGCGTGTTGGACACGATGAACGAGGAGAGCGTCACGTCCGGGTCACCGAGTCTGGTCTCGATTTCCTTGATGGTCTTGCAGAACCGGATCTTGTCATCGTTGGCGGACAGGTTTCGAATGCCCTTGGGATCGATGAACGTGATTCGCTGCTTCCCCGCCTCGACGACCCAGGCGATGAAGTCGGGATGGAAATTGCCGGCCTCGAAGAAGCCCACGCCCCGGCCGCGAGAGAGATTTCGCAGAAGATAGGCCTGCCGCCCCTGGAAATAGCTCGGGTTCTGCTCGGCGAAGAGCATCAAGTCTTTGACGAACCGCCATTCGCCCTTGTTGAGTGGTGTCGGTGAGATCGTGATGGCAGAGGAATCAAGGTGAAGCAGTGGCTGATACAGGTGGTGGCCGAAGTTGATGGCCTTGAGTTCGGGGATACTCCAGCCCGTGAGCGTGCCTGCCTCGACCAGGCCCTTCAGTTCTTCGAGTTTGGCGACAATGTCGTCCCGCGAACGGTCGTAGAGAATTCGGTAGTGGCCCTTTTCCGGATCGTCGGGATCGCTGAGGAAGTTCGGGTCGTCCGGTTCGAGATCGCGGTACTCGAGATGTGGCCCCTCCCAGGCTTGCTTGCAGAAGCGGTAGTACTTTTCCGCGTACTTCTTGAGGAGCCCAATTGCGACCTGCTCCCAGAGCCGAATGTTGTCCCAGGAATCAAAGGCCAGTTGCGACTGTGGGATTTCGAGGTCGTACCACGATGGGTCGACGAGCAACTCGGCAATCTCGTCTCGCGAGATGTTGAGGTTGTACCAGCCACGCTCGGCCTTGTACCGCTCGAGCTCGAACCACAACCGGTCGCGATCAAGAAACGCAACATGCTTTCGGGTCAGTTTGCCCTGCTCCAGCGTGCCTTCACCATCGCCGCCCACGAGGCCTGCCGACCCTTTGGACTGGATACGGGGATACCACGTATCGAACACGCGGTTCTCTTGGAGTCTTGCGGTGGCGGCGTCGGGCTTGCGGACAGTCGGCACAGGCCCGAGCTTGCGGAACGCATCGCCAAACTCCGTGCTCACGCCGTTGATCGTCTTCTTGAGCCGAATCGTTCGGAGTTTCTGAGTCCCGAGGTTTTTGATCACAGGCAGCAGAAACTCGCCCCGGTCGTCGGTTGTCGAGACGCCCTCAAGTTCGAGAAAATCCCGGAACTGGGCCATGTAGTCGGCACGGATCCCGAAGATTCCGAGCGTTTCCAGGAGGGCAATATGCTTCGGGCGTTCGAGTCCTTCAGGCAGGTCAACACGCGCCGACCTTTTGAGACTCATGCCATGCCCTTTGAGCCGCACGCCTCGGCCAAAGAGCTGGATGATCTGTGCTCCCTCTCCCTGTCCAACGTTCATGAGCCCCATGGTAGACACCCGCCAACTCGACCAACCCTCGGTGAATTTCTTGGATCCAATCAAGATGTTGACCGGCGACTGGGTCTCGTTGATCCCGTGAAAGAGCGAGCCTTTGAATTCACGCTCACCCGTCTCGAGCCCGTTCGTCCTGCAGAGATTCACGAGCTTCGAAGAATCGCCGACATTGATGACGCCAAAGGCTTCGTTGTCGGCTCCGAGCCGCAGAGCGATTTCGCCGGTTGCGCCCTTCAGGTCTTCGACGTAGAGCTGACCACCGCCAGGGGCATTGAAAATGATTGCGAGCGTCTCGTCGAACACGTCATCGGCGGAGAGTCCAGTGAGCGAGAGATACTCGAATCGACGGGCAAAAAGGTTCGCGCCCGTAGCTGTCACCAGCCCCTCGTCCAGAACCCGCTTGATCCGCTCGATGCTCCTAGCTCGATCGCCCACATAACGGCCAAGGAACTGCAGGATCGCCACGATGTCGGAGGCTTCCCGTGCCGCAAGTGTGGCCGTCACGCTGCCACCCACGAAGATCCAGAGCGGCTTCTCGATATTGAACGGCCGAAATGCCGACTCGCGATCGTGATGGAGCTTTTGTTGCTGGTAGAACGCGAGCAGGCAAGCGACCAGGTAGAGCTCGAGATGCTCCTGCTCGGTGGCGGTATCGAGGTTCAGAATCTGGTAGTCCTTGCCGAACCCGTCCTCGTAGAAATAGCGATATGAGTAGTCCACGAGGATGTTCTTGGCGTAGAGGTCGGTGAGCGAGGCGTTGCCCTTCACCGCCTGACCAAACGTCGCTGAATACTCGAATGAGAATCCGCTCTCGCAGAGCTTGTTGCGGTTCCTCATCCAAGTGCCGTCCCCGCCGCCAGACGTGCCGCGATGGCCCTCGTCGACGAGCACGAGGTTGTTGCCTTCGAAGGCATCTACGGCGACGGTTTTCTCCTTGGCATCCTCCCGAAGGCGCGTCACCTCGATGATCTCGACCGACCTTCCCGCAAACAGGCCGCGACCATCCTTCTGAAAGATCTCAGCGTCGATGCCCGCTGCCTGAAACTCACGAAGATGCTGCTGTGAAAGCCCCTCGTTGGGCGTAAGCAGAATGATCCGATTCAGGTCACGGCGGCGGCCAGCCTTTTCCAGGTAGTGCTGGTACTGGAGAATGTTGGCGTGCATCACGAGTGTCTTGCCTGCGCCCGTCGCCATCCAATAGGCAAGCTTGTTGAGCTGCACCCGTGGTTCTGATGTCGAATCAAGCGGCTTCAGGGAGTCGGCAGGATCCCTGTCGTCGTTGAAGGCCGTGATCCGAGCGTTGGCTGCGGCAACGAGGTCAGCCGGCCGCTGGAAATACCAGTCGAGATAGATCTCGGTGAACAGAAGGGCGATGTACTGAAAATACTTCCAGACGATCGGTTCTTCACCACGACGCAGCCGTGCTTCATTGAGCCGCAGCGTGTGGCTCACGATGTTCTGGTCGTATTCGAGAAGCTGATCGGCGGTAAGACCAGGGCCGAACGAGGGGCAGTGAAGAATGATCGCGTGATGGAACCGGTGGATGTTGTCGGCATCGAGACCTTCGAGCTTCGGATCTCGCAGGTGGGCTGCCAGGCCGTCGAACCGGTCGACGCCGAAGAGCGACAAGACCCATTGAGCCAGGACGAGTTTCTGGGAAAACGGCACTAACGCCGCGGTCGGCCGTAGTGCCGACCTTTTTCCCGCCGCCTTTTTGGCCCGCTTTGTCCGTTTGGCTGGTGGCGCGGAGGAGCCGTCGTCCGGGGTTGAGACCTCCCCTGCGGCCGATGCTGGAATCGACGTTTTTCTCGGGCGTCCGCGGGCCATTTCAGGGGTTTTTCCCTCGAAGTTTGTGTCTCACTTATTCACAGCAAATGCTTTTGTGTCTCATAATGGTTCCGAAAGTGAGACGCAACCCCGTTCCTCAGGATCGTTTCCTGCCGTTGACGATGTTGAGCAGAGCGGGGAAAGCATAGACAGCCGACTTTCGCCCCTTCGCTGGGTGGATCATTTTGAGCACACCAGCGTCGCGAAGGACACCGAGGAAGCGATGGGCGGTTGGCTTTGGGATTCTTGAAGATTTGACGAAGTTGGCCGCTTGAAAAACAGGTTTGGAAAAGATCCATGTGAGCGCTTTGCCTGAGTATTGCGAACGGGTCAGGTCCGCCAATCGATCAGGCATCTTTGAATAGAGACTGAGGATCGCCTTGGTCTTCTGGAGATTCTCCTCTGCCTGAGCCTGAAGCCCATCGAGGAAGAAATCACACCAGCCGGTCCAATCCCCATCCCGCGACACCGCAAGCAAGCGATCGTAGTAGGTCTCGCGGTGCAACTCCAAGTACCCGCTGATGTAGAACATCGGCAGGCTGATCTGCTTCGTCTGCCACATGTGCAGTGGCACAATCATTCGCCCGAGTCGGCCATTGCCGTCGGCAAAGGGATGGATGGCCTCAAACTCCGCGTGGAGGATCGCCACCTGTACGAGCCGGTCTTCGACCTGCGAATGGGCATACCGTTCCCACTCGCCCATGAGGTCACCGATACGATCCGGAGGCGGCGGCACAAATCTGGCCGTCTCGATTGTGCTTCTGTCCTTACCGATCCAATTGGGCACCTTGCGATACGCACCTGGCGACAGATTCTGTCCATGAACACTCGTGAGCAGAACACGATGGGCTTCAAGGAGGACCCGGCCGCACAAGGGGAGCTTGTCGAGCGACTGTGCTGCCTTGCGCATGGCCGCTCGGTAGTTTTGAATCTCACGAATGTCTTCGCGCAGCTCTGGCGAGCGAGCCTCCTCGCCTGCCTCGAGCTCGAGCACTTCGCCCATGGTGGCCTGGGTGCCTTCGATCTTTGAAGACAGCACGGCCTCCTGGGTCGAAAGCGGTGAAAGCAGCACCGCAGGATTCGGCACCGCAGCGAGCATGCCGTCGTAGCGGGCTACAGCAGCTGCGGTCGCTCCCAGCCGAGGCACAAGCCGCTGCCAGTCGATCGTTTTCGGCGGAAAGCCACCCGCGTGGTAGTGGACCGGCGGCATCAGGCATCCTCCGTCGCAAACATGAGCCTGTGAAACTCTTCCTCCAGGAGCCGCACCTTCCACGTGTCGTCGGGAGCCTTGAGGTTCTCCAGGTTGTTGCTGCCGTTGACGTAGATCACGTCGAACTCGAAGTCCTTCGTGCTGATCTTGAGTTTTTCAGTCAGGAAATGGTCAAGGACGAGGTTCCAGGCCTCGATGTCGTCGGTGATCTTGCGCCACACGACGAGCGCCCGCCGGCCATCGGGCAGTTTCCCCTCGACACGCCTGAACCAGTACGGCCCGTCTGCATTAGGCTTGATCCTGCCGTCCTTGAGCCGCAGCCGCCCTTCCTCATCCCGCTCGCACTCCGCCGAGAAAACCTGCGGGGCCGCGATTGCCTCGACAGTGAGGCCGATGAGCCAGTTGAACGTTTCCATGAGGTCAACGCACACTTCGCGATTCTCGTCCGACCCCGGCCGTTTGACGTTCAGCCGGTACGCCGTGGGATCACGGAACGCGGCAACATTCAAGAGCGACTGGCTGCCCCGCGTTTCGACGTCGAGCATGTACTTGAGGAGGTATTGCTCCCGCAGCTTCCCGTCGCCCTTGGCCCCCGGCTCATCGAGGAGTGACTTTTGAGCGTCGCTGCGGCGGATGTCGAGGTTGTTGAGAGTGTCTTCATACGACTCAAGGCGGACGATCTTCATGATCCGCGGAGAGCGGTCGGCTTCCTCAGCAGTCGCGAACCGTTTGGGTTTGCCGTCTTTCCACTCGGGAGTGAAAGCTACCTTCTTCAAGCGGGGCACCAGGATGGAGTCGAAGTACGCAGCCTGCTCAACTAGCACAAATGTCGTCCTGCGTCCGCCTTCTCTGGCCAGCATGATCGAGGCGTCACCAGTCGCGCCTGAGCCGCCGAAGCAGTCTAGAACTAACTCTCCAGGCATTGTCGCCATCCCTAGCAATCGCTGAATCAGAGACGGGGGCTTAGGGTAGTCAAATGGACGCCCTGCGAACATTTCGCGAATGGCAATACCACCACTTTTCGTCGTGCCAATAGACTGCTCCAGGAGACTACTTGGCTGCGTACCTGCCTTTTCGTCCGCCAAGAAGGACTTGACGTAGGGCACACCATTCTGGCCAACGAATAGCTTTGAAATCCTGATGTACTCATCGACTGTAGATTGGGGGCAGTACGAGTCCCATTCAATAGCTGAATCGGCGCAAAGCGGAATTGTTACTCGATAGTCACGCTGTTTGCTTAGATTAATTAGCTGGAACAGCTCGCCGTCACGGTAAATCGTCTCGCCGGCCCGAACGCGATTTGGCTCCGGAAGTGCAATTTGGTGTCGGCTGGTGTCCTTGGGATCTAGATTGATGGACACTCGGTCAATGCCATGCATTGCATACATAACTACGTATTCATGGTGAATGCCGATCAATGATGCATCGCCGCCGCTTTCTTTTCCCTTCATCCACACCAGATTTGCAATGAAGTTCTCCTCACCGAACGTTTGGTCAAGCACGAGGACCAGTCGGTGACTCTCTCTTACCGTAGGTTTCCGATCACCGATGCTGCAAAAAAACAGCCCCCCCGGCCTGCACAGCGGGAGCATTAAGCTAGAGCGATCCGAGATCATGCTTGCCCAGGTCGAATGCTTGTATGCGTCCTTGTATAAAAAATCTGATCCTGTGTTGTACGGCGGATCGATGTAGATGCACGACACCCTGCCCCTGAATCGCGATTGCATCAGCGATAACGCCTGAAAGTTCTCGCTGTGAAAGAGCACCCCGTCCGTCTGTTCGTCGATGGCGCCCATCACTTCGACCAGCCTCGCCGTAAACGCCGCGTCAAAATGACGCGTATCGACGACGAGTGTGGTGTACGCGAGGAAGAACTCCGGATTCAGCGGCACCGAGTAGCCTGGTGTCGTCAGGTCGCCTTGGATATCATCGATCGCGTAAAGCGAAACCCACTCTTCCCGCTGGGCATCATTGGCGGCGATCTCACCCCAAAACTCCTCCGGGATGCAGCCGATACGGATGCACCACTGCGTCTCGACGACAAACTTCTTCTTGAGCCAGAGCTTCTTCTGAAAGTCCTCGAGCTGGGCAAGAAAATCGATGATCTTGCCAGCAATTCGACGAATGACGCGGATCTTTGACAGGTATTGCTCGACCCGCGGGGCGTTGTCGTTCTCGATGTCGTCGAGGTGCATGACCTCGTTCTTGATGTAGAAATCGAGCTCGCGGCGGAGAAACGTGCCGAGATCCTTATGAATAAAATAATCAAACGTGTTGCGGGCGGTGTATCGCTTGAGATGGCCTTCGAGGCGGGGGTAGTCGGCGGTCTCGCCACCAGTGGTCACATGAGGCTTGCCAAGTTCTGATGTCCACGGCCCGAAGGGCTCGGCAGAAACGGCGAGCAAGTGAGCCACGGCAAAAGCCGTCAGGTCTTTCTGCGCAGGCGGCCTCGTTTTGTCCTCACGGACTTCGGCGGGCCAGTCAGTGAGCGTGGTTGGACGATACTCGAACAGGATCGACAGCTCCTGGCCTTGTGCCCCATCTTCAACACTCAAAAAGTCGTGGTCCGACTCGCCGCCTGCGGCCAGCACAAACACACGGTCCTTGCCCTCGGCGGCCTTGACGTTGCCGTGCTCCCCTTCGGCTGCATCCACCAGCCGGAAATGCACGCGCATGGGAGCGGCTTCGTCATCGGGTCGCAATCGAAAGCAATAGTCGCGGAGGTATTCGGTCGTCTTGATGTAGTACTGGTCCTTGTTGGCCCAGTGGAGTGTGACCTCCTCGCCTTCGTAGGGAATCGCGTAGGCGCCCTCCTTGTAGACCCGCTTCGAAAGAAAGTCGCCCTCGGAGTAGTAGCGGCGGAAAAACGAATAGAGCTTGTCGAAGACATCTGATTCGAGGGCCGCGATATCCACCGCGGACGACGCGATTTTCTTCCGCAGGTCTTTCACTTTCTGTGAGGACTCGGGGTCGACGCCAAGGATGCGGGCCTGTTCGAGTGCGGTGGCGAGTTCTGCCTCCAAAGCAGCCTTATCGGCTGGCTGGTAGAGGGCAAAAGCCTCCTTCACCTGGGGGAGGAGATCGCGGTCCAGAAACGCGGTCACCTCGCCGCTCTTGGCGTGCATGATGCGGTAGAGCCCGAAGTCCAAATCGGGCTGATCGAGCTGAAAAAGCTCTTCGAGGAGCCGTTTCAGTTTTTCGTAGCGGGCGTTCATATTCGGCGGGCGTCCTGGTCTGGAATCAGCGGTCGAGCGAAGCACTAGACCACAGTCCACCGGATCGTGAAAAGTGGCTCGGAGGCGGTCGTCTGGGCCAGCCTTGTCTCGAGCGAGTCGATCAGGCCGTCGCGATTCTCCATAATCTCGTCTTCGACCTTGAAAATCTCCTGCCGTTGGTGCCGCTGCTGCTTTTCGAGCTTGCGGATTGCTTCCTGGATCGCATGCTGGTCTTCCAGCGTCACCGCCTGCCTGGCCTGCCGCCGGCAGACCTTGATCTGTTCCTTGGTGTCGGTGAGAGCCTCTTCGGCCGCGAGCACCATATCTTCCGCCCAGCGTTCGAGCTTTTCCCGTGCCTCCTGGAAATGCTTGTTGTTGGCTTCGAGCGACCGGCTGATGGTTGCCCCGGCGTGCCTGACGGAATCCGCCGCAAGACGATCCACGATGGTGGGTGGAATCACGGTCGGGGCGCCGGCCATTCCCGAACACAGAAACATCTTCTCGCATGCCTCAGGGGCGACTGCGATGCCATCGTCGTCAAATGCCGAGAAGAGAAGATGGTCTTCCTCCTCGTAGGAGGCGATCGAAAGCCGCGTGAGGCGGAGGTAGCCGCTCTTGCCGCGAAGCTGCTCGACGAGTGGCTCACGGACGGTGTGCTTGGAAACATCGAAGGCGATGGCGGCAGTCTCGGTCGGCAGGGCTTTCCCTGTGGCGATCACGTATTCGCCAAGAGGATGAGAAAGCCGATAGAGGTGGCCTTCAATGTCGGGCACGCTCCCGTTCTTACCACGCGGAGATGACTTCGAGACAAGGTGATAGCGGCCGGTTGAAATGGCAGGCGCCGGGGCCGATGGCAGGTCGAACGAGAGGGCGATGTCGTTGAAAGACGCTTTCCCCTCGAGAATGAATCGTGTGAGGGCCCAAAACCGATGGCCTACGCGGTCAAGCCGCACCCGGGCGTCAGCCAGCCTGAGCCGAAGCCGCTCGTGGACGTCTCCCGCCAGGTGCTTGAAGAGCTGCTCCTCGGTGTCTGCCAGACGGGCCTGGATCTGCTGGTCAAGCTCTGCCTGAAGCTCTGCAAAGGCGGCGTCGATTTCGGCGGTCGTTCGGCAGCCCTGATAGATCGCAAGGATCCGGCTCTCGAAATCCACTCCCGATTCAATCACACCCAGAACGCCATCGGAGGCACCGAAGACGCCACTAAACAGTGAAAACTTCTCGGTGAGAAGCTCGAGCACCCGTTTGTCGGCCTCGTTCCGCTCGTTCAGGAAGTTGACCACGACCACGTCGTGCATCTGGCCGTAGCGGTGGCAGCGGCCGATCCGTTGTTCAACCCGCTGCGGATTCCACGGCAGGTCGTAGTTCACCACCAGCGAGCAGAACTGCATGTTGACGCCTTCAGCCGCCGCCTCCGTGGCAAGCATGATCGTTGCGTCATCCCGGAAGTGCTCAATGAGGGCAGTACGCAGGTCGATCGCACGTGATCCTGATACTCGATCTGTATCCGCATGCCGAGTGACCCATCGGTCGTAAATGGCAGTGGCCTCGGGACCCCCGTTTGTGCCGTTGAAGACGACGATCTTGCCGCCGTAGCGGTTGGCTTCGAGAAATGCCTTGAGGTAGTCCTGGGTGCGGCGTGACTCGGTAAAGACCAGGGCTTTCTGGGCGGCACCGATGGTAGCCATTTCTTTGAAGCCGATGTCGAGGGCGGTGAGGAGCGTTCGCGACTTGGCATCGACGTCTATCTGTCTGGCCTGGTCAGCAAGGCGACCGAGGATGTCGATCTCATCCCGTAGCTTCTTGCGGTCGATCGGCGGTGGCTCCGCCTTGACCTTCTCGTCTTCGGTGGCGTCGTCAGCAAGGATTTCGTCGAGAAGGTCTGCTGCGATCTCCTCCCCTTCAATCAGCTGCTCCGCAAGCTCCGGGTCGTCCTTGACCCGTTCGTCATGGAGTGTTTCCAGGCGTTCGCGGAGAGTGTCGAGCGTGCCGGCGATCGCCTGCGACGACGACGCGAGCAGCTTCCGAAGGATCAGCGACACAAGATGTCGCTGCCGCTGCGGCAGGGCGTAGCTGTTCTCACGTCTGAGAAAATCCGAGACGGCTTCATAGAGTGCATGCTCATCGTCGTCCGGTCGGAAAGGGCGGGTGATCGGACGGCGCTTCGTGTAGCGAATGTATTCCGTGACCTCATTGCGGAGCGTGCGATTGCAGAAGGGAGCCAGCCGATTGCGAAGGGCCGTAAGGTCGCTCCCGGCTCCGGTGTATTGCGTACGGAACGAACTGATATCTCCGAAGATGTGCTCATCGATGAGCGTTGAGAGGCCGTAGAGCTCGACCAATGAGTTCTGAAGGGGCGTGGCCGTGAGGAGGAGCTTGCGGCAGTCCGACGTTGCAAAACGAATGCCTTGACCCACTTTGTTGCTGGGTCGATAGCAGTTTCGCAGTTTGTGGGCCTCGTCGATCACCACGAGATCCCAAGCAATGCCTCGAATGTCGTCACGGAGCCGGTTGGCGAAGTGGTAGGAACACACGACCACCCCTTCCGGCCTGAGAGGATCACGGCCGGCCTTCCTGGCTTCGCGATAGGTTTTGGCATCAAGAACGTCTGCGGGCAGGTTGAACTTCTCGCGAAGCTCGAGGGCCCATTGCTTTCGGATCGAAGCTGGGGCGATCACAAGCAGGCGTCGACGCCGTTCTGCCCAGTATTGGCAGAGGACGATCCCTGCCTCGATCGTTTTGCCAAGCCCCACTTCGTCGGCCAGGATCACGCCTTTGGATAGCGGCGAATGCAACGCGAAGAGTGCGGCCTCGATCTGGTGGGGATTGAGGTCGACCGTAGCGTCGAAGAGAGCCGAAGACAGCCGATCGACACCATCAGTCGCCCGGCGGGTGAGGTCGTGGGCGAAGTACTTTGCGTGGTAGGCCGTGGTCATTCCGATACCCCTTTTGGCGGATAAGATCGTAGCCTTGCAGGCGATGCCAAGCCACCGATCCCGACCACGCAGAAGTGAATCGAAAGCGTCCCGATGGCCAGAAAGAGCCGTAATCGAGCCGAAGCGAAGGAGGGCACAGAAGCTGCTCACGAGACCGAGGGCCTCGAGGGCCGGCCCAGCAAGACACGACGGGTTATCGACCCGGCCTATCAGATCCGGCCGCTCGACGACGCGTTGCTGAGGGCGTTTTTCTCCTGGTGCCCGGATGAAATCAGGCCACGGGCTACTCCGACAAACAGTGGTCTCACGATATGCGGACGTCTCAGGTTGGAAATGCATGGTCCTCGACGGGGGTTGTGGGATCTCGTCGGCAAGGACGGCTGGCTCATGATCGAGGCGGTCTTCTTCGGGTCGGAACCCTCGGGGCAGTACATGATTTGCACGGCCCGAACGTGCAACGGTCAGCGTCCTGGCCAGATCGTCTCACCAAGCCATTTGTGGCTACTGTGGCAGCCCGCGTATAACCCCTCGTTTTATCGCACTCTGCCGGACGCACTGGCAATGCCGGACGAGATGCGTGTGACACTTGATTCCGACCTCGAATCGCACTTGGCCGAGACGTCGAGAGAGTGGAGTGATCGAGTATTTGCGGCCCAACTCGCGGACCTAGCAAGCGACCTTGTTTCGCTCAATGCTCGAATTGATGAGCTTGACAATGAGCGCCGAGCCCTAAGGAAATCCGGTCGCACTGGAGACTCCGCCCTCGCTGCGGTCCGTCAACAACTCTTGGAGGCCGAGGAGAGGCTTGCTCCATTGAGCAATGCTCTAATGACACCACCTGTTTCTGTGGTGATTCGGCAGCGCCTTTGCGAAGTAGCGCGGTCCGTGCGGTAACCATCACGCCCCTTGGGGCCGTGACGGACCTTTCTTTCGGTTCCACCCGGTTGTTACGAGTGCTGTGACGCAGGCTAGCCGCGTGGCAACATCGGTATTTGCTCGCCGATCGGTCAACCATACCCGCGATGTTATGCCCCTTGCCCTTCCTCCGCGGCATGTTCGGCGGCCATCCAATATCCCGTCTAGCCTTTCTCAGCCCATCCGATGACCCTGATCTTCGACCGGCACCAATGCCGCATCTTTGGCCCCGTGTGCGGCTCGTAATCCTGCCACCGCGAAGAAAATCCTTTGCCTCGAGTTGAAGGGAAGCCCGACGGATGATATACTGCCGTACATGTTATGATCGGAGCGAGTAGCGTGTCCAGGCGAGCCAAGAGCTGACTCCGCACATGAAAGCGACTCGACAGTTCGTTGGCATCACCGTTCTGCTTGGAATTGCCGCTGTGTCGATTTTAGTACTTCGGCCGAACGTAGCCGAAGTGCTGTCCCAATACATCGTGAGCGCAGGGTTTGTGTTGGCAGTTCTGGGGTTGGTTGTGGCGTCGTGCATCGCCCAGGCGGGATTGCGAAGTCTCTTCATAACGGCCACCGTAAGCCTATTGGTATTTGGGGGCATCATTACCGGCGGAATGACACTCTATCCGCTGGAAACACGAAACGGGGCTGATGTTCACCCTGGGCAGCAACCAGCGCCCCCGAACGCTCTCATTGAACTCCTGCGGCACCCATGGAGCAGCGGCGACATTCGGCATGTACCTGTAGCTCCGTTGCTCGTTCGTTGTGCGCAGGTCGCCTACGAAAATCCCAACCAATTGAAGACACGCATTCGCGAACTCGGGTTTGCGGACCACGGCGACTTTGTGAAGGGATCCACGAGAGGTGTTGTGATGATGGTAGGGACCGAGGCAGTGGTCGCTTTTCAGGGAACTGATGGGGACGGTGACATTGGTGACTGGTTCACAAATCTCGACAAGAAGCTTGCTCACCCGCCAGATGATCCTGTCCATAGCGGGTTTCTAGGAGCTTACCGCTTGGTGGCCGAGCAAGTCCGTGAGATTCTCGATGACAACGGCATCACCCATGTCTGGATTACGGGACATAGCCTGGGTGGGGCCATGGCGGTTCTTTGCGCGCTCGACTTCAATAGCTCCGGCAGGGTCAACGTGCGAGGAGTGATCACGTTTGGACAGCCACTTCTCTTGGAGCCGAAGTTCGCGAGGTCGGCGAACGCTCAGCTTCATGGCCGTTTTCTGAGAGTCATCCACAAGGATGATGTGGTTCCGTGTGTCGTGCCAGGCCTTCGCGGGGGTGGCAGTTATGCCTGGTTCCGCAAGGACGGCACGAAGTTCGGCGATCCCCTCATGTCCTTGTTTGGTGGCCCCAATGGCCATGACTTCCCGATTGACGAGGATGAGGAGGAGGGCCCTCCACGTCTGTCCGATCGCCAGTTTCAGCGAGAGAAGGCCAAAGTACAGAAGGGGTTGGCACCGCCGCAAAAAGGCAAGCCGGACCTCGCACAAGGATTGCCCAACGCTACGGACCACGCGATGGATCGATACGTCGAAGCGGTGACGGAATATTTTGGCCCAACCCGGAGCCGGGCCGTGAACCTCCCCTGAAAGGCAAATGTGAAATGGCTGCGCTTTCCGATCACGACACGACGGAGTGGCTCCCGATCGATGAGCAATTCAACAGCGTCGTTCGGAGCATGGCTGGTCGGATTTCTGAATGCACGACACCGATTCTCGCTGCCTACGACGGAACAGTTCGACAGCATGCCACTGGTACTCTCATTCGGTTTGGTGATGATCGTTTTCTCGTGACGGCCAGCCATGTCATCAAGCGATTTGTTGAGGAGCAAGCTGAGTATCCGGGAATCACGCTCTTGATTGAGGATGGTTGTGGAGTCTTATTGCCACTGAATGGAAGGTATTCCGCCACGAAGACAGCACGGGACCCGACGAGGCCCGTGCATGCTGAAGATGGTGACGACCTCGATGTGGCCCCTCTGGCAACTCCATGCCGACACGGTTCGTAGGCTTCGGGGCAAATCTTTCGCGAATCGGACAGATGTGTCGATCGAAACCGACCTGACGTCCGGCGTCTATTTTCTCGTCGGTTTCCCGCGGGAATGGGGGGCGTTCGACAAAGCCGGTCGGCAGTTTGAAAGTCAGCCGCTACCGTGCATCGCTAGTGCTCATCCGCGGGTCAACGATATCGGAGTCTTCGATCCACGGCTCCACATGGCCATTGAGTTGGATCTACCGAATCCCCATCCAACAAGCCTCGCGGGGATTAGCGGGTGCAGCGTCTGGAAGTTGTCCGATGGCCCCTTGAAGAATGACTGGAATCCCAGTGAGGCTAGGATTGTCGCCGTGCAAACGGGCATCTTTCAGAAGGCCGGGGCCATCAAGGCGACGCAATGGAGGCACGTCATCCCTGTCCTCATGCAGCTGGTGCCCGAGTTGAGACCGGGCCTGAACCTGCAACTTCCAGGGGAATAACCCTTAGCATCGACTGTTGACGGCGAATTGCCGAAGCGGGCGCCAAGCCAAGAGTTCAGAATTGTCCGACGGATGCTGCTGAAGGTGCTCAATCACGTCGAGCCGCCTGGATACCGGCGGAAGTCGACGCGTAAGGAGCCGGATCTTAAACCGCTTGTGCTGGATAAAAACACTGCCCCACAGCTGGCAGATTCTTCTGTGATCCTGCGTGAAGACGCACTTCATCCGACGGAGAATAGCAGGAGAACTTGACCATGCCGCACTTCACACGCCCTTGGTGGCAGCGCTTACTGAAATCCCGCACGTGGAGGGGCGGGAAATCGCTGCCCTGCCCGACCTGCGCTCGAGTCCTTGTCGTGCCCACGACGAACCCGGCGCGAACCGATCAGTGCGGACTCACCACCGCACGGCCATCATTTGCCGCTGTCTCGGCCTCGGAACCTTCAAGCCACTCAAGCGAGGCAGATTCGGACTCGGCAACCGTCATCCTGACGATCGAGGATGAAGACGATGCCCTGCTCCCGTACGAACAGCTCGCCTATCGCATTGCTGGTCGGGTAGGCCAAGAGTCGCGATACCAGAAGCCACATCGCCAGCAGCCGGAACCAACGGAGAGCGTGCGGCTTCCGTCGCTACCCTGGCCGGCCACCGCTTGGGTGCGCCGACTCCTCACCCTTGTCGGGTTTTCGCGTTGAGCCTCCAGCGGCAGCGACGAAAGACCGGTGGATAGTAGGTTTCGCTGGTCAAAAGACCCGAAATACACGGCATGGAGCCGAATTCTGTCCACCGGCCTGAGGGTCGTACGCACCGGGTCGGCCACAAGCCAACTGAACCGCTCCCCAGCCGGCGGCGATTCCCGCCATCTGCTGCTCACTCCCGACCACACCCACCCCAGCGAAACAATTTCTCTCGCTGTCCCAGAGCTGGCAGTAGCGACTTCTAACGTGCTCTCCGACTGCTCCCCGCAGGTATGGGGAGCAGGAACAGGAGTCACCCGAGATGTTGCGGTTCACGTGCCCCTCATGCCAGCAGCCGCTCAAGTGCGCTGAGGACAAAGCAGGAAAGTCGTCGTCGTGCCCCGGTTGCAAACGGACGATCACGGTGCCGTTTATGAGCAACGCCCCGCTGGAGGTCATAGAACGCACGACCCCGAGCCCCGTCGCACCATCTGCAGTGAATGCCTGGGACGTGACCGGCGACAAGATTTCGGACGATGTCCGCATCACGACCGACCGCTGCCGCAAGTGTGGGACCGTAAGCGAGTTCCCCCCATCGGCCGCGGGGAAGATCGGCGAGTGCGCCGAGTGCGGTGAACCCATTCTCGTGCCGACGGTTCGGCAGCATGAGTACCGACTGAAAACTCGCGCAGAACGGAAGAAGGGGCTTTGGTGGGGGGTACTGGGCGTGATGCTCCTGCTGCTCCAGGTTGGACGGTGTACGTACAACGAGATCCGCTCGCCGGAAACCCTCGCCCGGGTGTACGTCCGAAGCGTCCTGAAATCTCCTTCGCAAGCAAAGTTCATCTCGACTCGCGTCGTCAAGAGCGACGAACACGGCACCCATGTTGAGGTTGTCTTCGAGGCTCCAAACAGCTTCGGTGCCACGGTTCGCGACACGATGATCGTGACGGTCCAAGATGACGGAACTGTCATTCCTTGACGATCGCAGAGCGAGAACAGCTTGCCGAATAGCAGGATCGAAGACGGGCCATCCCGGAGCATCCGCTGCCAGGGGATCCGACATACGGGGAAGAACAAGGTGTGCTCGACACAGCCACTCGCACAGGTAGGCGGCCGTTTCAGCTCACACACGGCCCGCCCTCAGAGGACACGATGGCCTTCTACCAGTGCCGGTACGTCGGCACGGGTGGCTTCGTGAATGACCGCGTCGGTCATGTCGTGATCGCGCAGGATCAACGAGGGTTGTGGTTTGTGTCGTCGACCACGCAACTCATGGGAATCGAGTTCTAAAGGAGCTGTGGTCGGATGGCGGTGAGCTCTGTGGCGGGCATGCGACGGTTCTCATGATCCCGAGCGTTGCTCACCCTTACTTGGAGCTCCGCGTCAGCTCCTCGCTCAAGTGCGAGAGCAGCCCCACTGCGCGATTCAGTTCCGCAAGCAGCGTATCGACGGTGTGCTTCAGAGCCTTGCGGTCGATGATCGGTGCCCCGGACTCTGCGCCATCGGAGCCCGGAAGCCGGAAACCTGGACGGACCCGATAGCAGCCCTCCTCTTTGCAGAAGTACCAGGGCACGTTGGCCATGGACAGGGTCTGCATGATGCGGTGAATCGTCCGCGGACTGACCTCGATCTCGCTGGCAAGCGCATCGGCATCCCAACGGCCCGGCCCCATGATGCAGTGCAGCACTCGCAGGAGTCTGCTGAGACGTTCGCCCTGACGGACACGTCGCTCGGCGTCAGTCCGTCGAAACACCTCGGCTTTTCGCTTCTTGGCCATGCCCTGAAACGTAGGGATGGCCGCTGCCACATATGGGTCGGCCTCTGAATCGCTCAAGCCTTTCAAGGCTCTGCGAATAAAGGGCTTCTTGCATCACCGCCCCATATGTGGCGATGGCATCCGCGAACCTTTCCGCGAGCAATCACCAGTCTCCGGCCGGCGCCGATCGTCCAACTGTGGTGACTCTCCTCCGGGGAAACGCGATGGCCACCACAAAACTGCGCGAGCTCTACCATGTGCTCGGCAGGTGCTCGACCGATACCCAGCAAGCCATCTGTACGGATCTTCTTCGGGCGAAGAAACCCGATCCGAGGGGCATCAAGGTGGCGAGGCTGTTTCAGGACGCCTTAAAGCAGATGCAGGCCTTTGACGCACGGGGAGTTCTGTATGTGCCGAAGTACCGCAAGAACACCAAGGGCACAAATCCAGTCACAACTGTGATGTCCACCCAACAACAGATCGAGGTGAAGGTCGGGCACGTTGAGACCTACAGCTTTCAGTACCTGAACCGTGAAATCCCACATCTGCGTACGGCCACGGCCGATGAGGCAGAGGGGAAAGCATGGATCGATTGCGTTGGCATCTCTGATAAGAAACGCCCCGTTGTCTTTGAGATCAAGTGGAAAGCTGACAAGAACGTCTTCTATGGGTTCATCCAGTTGCTGACCTACCTTTCGGAGTTAGCCACCAAGAACCAGATGAGTCGATCCCAGAAGGCCAAGTTGTTCGGGAATTGGGACGGGAATTGTGCCCAACATGACCTCGTGATCTTGTTGGCCAATTCCAAACATGCGGGAAAGAAGCAATCGCTAGCCGACGACACCGTCAAGTTGGCGAAGGGCTTCGCTGAGTGCTTGAAGCTAGATCCGTTCAAAAAGGCCGCCCGTGTCGTCGGAAACATAGCCTGCCTTTCCTGCACGATTGACGAGAAGAAATCCGTTTTCAGTGAACCACTGAAATCGGAGTGGTTCATCCCACGTTGATTCAAGCAGACCCTTTGGCTGCCTCAGTCTTCCGGTCGAGTCTTGCCGTCCCGTGTTCAATGAAGGCGCAAAGACGCGGTGTGCAGTCGGCGAATACACCCGCACACTCTCTGCGGGCCACCTTCACAGATCTGCCTCAGCGAGCCTTTGAGTCGCGCCTGGCTTCGCTCGGGTCTGCGGTCTGGCTGAACTTCGCTCTGGCCCACAGATGGCAGCAGAGCTTTGCATCATCTCGGTGAATCGTTGCTGGCGGACGAGACCGAACGCGGTTTCCCATCGTGGAATCCCTGCGACGAAGGAGTCCGCCCTAGGAGCAATGATTTGGCAGGCTTGGATGCCTGCCTGCTCACTCACTCCCGAGGCTTACGATGATCTCCGCCACCCCTTCCATGGATACTGAGGACGCGTGCGACGCAGTCATCGCGTCCGCACTGAGCCCCTTCACCGCATACAACGAGCTGTTGGCCCAAGCGAGTGCACTCTTTCAGTCGCGTGCCCTCTGGCGGGACGCGATCAAGGAGGACAAGCCTCCGGAGATCATTGACCACAAAGAGCTGCGGTATCGGGCCCTCCGGAGCGAATGGCACCACCGTTTCAAAACTTCGGCGCTCCCGTTCTGCCGTCAGGACAACGATCTCCAGTTGAGTGATCTCGAACGTGAACTTCTGTGGGGCGTGATGTGTCACCATCTCGGCGAAGTGAGAGATGATAAGACCACCATCAATGTCCTCTCCCTTCTTGCTTGCATCGCGATCGAGCCCACTGACCGGATCACGGCGCTCACATGCCTGACTCCCGAAGGAACACTTTCCGTTCACAAGCTCATCATGATTGCGGGCAACGAGGACGGTGACCCACTCGAGAGCGAGATCATCCCTGACTCAGGCCTCGTGCGCGAGGTTCTGCAAACAGGTGAGTCCCGATTGGACTACTGGGATCTCGAGCATGAGGAAGAACTCTACGTCGCGCTTCGCCCGCTCTATCGAGTGGCGGAACAAATCTCCGATGACGTCGCGAGGGGTCGGGGATATTTCCGCGACCGGGCTGCCGTCGCTCGACAACTGAATCGCCTTGAGCGGGAATGGACGAAACTGGAACTGACCCTCAAGCACCATCCCACTTGGTCGTGGAATCGGCCTGAGGTTCGTGCGCTGCCTCCCGATGTGCTCAAGGTTCTCGTTCTTCTCACCGCTCGCGCGCTCGACGTTCTGCCGGAGCAGGAGCCGCTCTTCAGTGGCCAGGGCCTTGCAGCTGTCGCGTCGTCGGACCTGATGAACTACGCGATGCGTTACAGGTTGTTTCGGCCAGACCGCACTCTGCTGAGCGAGAACTGGATTCGGCCTGTCGGAGAGAATGCGGAGCACTATTCAGGGCAGCCATCAGAGATCGAGCAGACCAGGTTCGAGCTTGATGATCGTGCGTATGAGACGCTGAATCTGAAACGGTCGAAGGGCGATACGGTTGCTGGAGTCACTCTTCGCGACCCTCGCATCACACTCGATCAGATATCTCTCTTGCCAAGCATCGCGGAAGCCGTGCAACTGACGCTCGTCCATGCCCGATCGGAAGACCGGCTGCTCAAGGACTGGGGTATTGCCGAGCGAGTTCAGTATGGATTGCACCCCGTCTTGCTCTTTTACGGTCCGCCAGGGACCGGCAAGACTGCAACGGCGGAGGCACTGGCACACGAGCTTGGACGACCCTTGATGGTGGCCGACTACTCCAAGATTCAAAGCTGTTACGTCGGTGTGTCCGAGAAGAACATCGTCCGCGTCTTCAGGGAGGCCCAGCGCAAGAAGGCTGTCCTGCTCTGGGACGAGGCCGACGCAATGCTCTTCGATCGCGACAACGCCACCCGAAGCTGGGAGGTCCGTGAGGTGAACGTCATTCTCCAAGAGATCGAACGGTTCCACGGTGTCTGCATTCTGGCAACCAACCGTCGGCAGAACCTCGACAAAGCTCTCTCGAGAAGAATCTCGATGCAGGTGGAGTTTCAGCGACCACAGACTGCGGATGAACGACTCCGTATCTGGAAGGCCATTCTTCCACCACAGCTACCCCTTGCTGGCGATGTGGACCTGGCCAGGCTCGCAGAAGAGGACCTAGCCGGAGGTGATATGAAGAACGTCATGCTCAACGCAGCCCGTTTTGCGGCTGCACGCGATGACGTGGATCCGAGACTGTCGAATGCCGATTTCGAGCGAGCAGTCCAGTGGGAGGTGCAGGCCCGAGATCGAAAAAAGAGTGAGATCGGCTTCCTGGTTCGCCAGACTCCGGAACCATGCCAGAGTCAGCGATCACCACGATAGATGCTGAGGGCGCTACGGTGACTTACCGCCGCATGCACTCCCTTGAAGTCTTCCGGGTAATGGGCCTTGAGAAACGCGGCCCTCAGGCAGTGGTATGCCGTCACCAGATAGTGGGCCTTGCAGGCGGCACCGGGACACTGCTCGCTCAACTGTTCCCAGAGTCGATCCCTTGCATGGGCTGAAAGCGGCTCCGGCGGAATGACCCCTGAGAACCACTCCCTTGCTTGGGTCTGCCGATGCGAATGCGATGCCGAGAGCACCCTGATGAGATTCCAGGCTGTTCGCAGACCAATCCCGAGCCGGTCCCCCAGAAACTCCATCAGATCTTCCTGATAGATGACGGGGCACTCCGGGCTCCCAAGACCGTGTGGCCGACTCACCGCCAGCACATCTGCGAGTGCGAGCAATGACCGTGGCTTCCGGGACCGAAGCGCCGACTGAGCTGTGAGCGATTCAAGCGAGTCGATCCCCTCGGTCGCACCCGCGGCAAGCAGGTGCCAGGTCTGCACGTCGCCCAGAAGTTGGCCCGAGTCGATCTTCCCCGCACGGTTCGAGAGAACCGCCAGGGTCGACGTGTCCACAGCCAGTTGAATGCGTGGCCCCGGGGCACCATGCTCCCGCATCTCGGCAGTGACGGTGCGTGACGGATAGCCAGGGATGGAATCGCTCTCCACACCAAGGCTGTACCCACGCTGCCTCAAAAGCGTCACCAGATCCGTCCGGCTCATGCTGACCTGTGCCACCATGAACTCAAACGGCGAGTCGCTCGTCTCGTCGAGCGGCCAGTCACGAGCCATCCCAGTATCCACGAACCGCTCGGTGAACAGCCCATGCTCAAGGGGGTTCAGAGGCGTCAGCCCCACAATGGAAAACAGCGTTGAACCGGCTGCCGCACCTTCCAGGAAGATCGTGTGGCCTCGTCGCCCGATCTCGAGGCAGAGGCGAATGAGCTCGGCGACTGCAGGGTTATAGCCCCCTCTCCGCATAGCCCGGCATTCCAGGTCGAAGCGATCGATCAGCTCTGAGTGAGGCCGCTTGGTGCTGCTGGCTTCGTCGCTCGCGGAGCGAGCAGTCACCCAGTCACGAGCGTTCCCCGACAGGGTCACGGTCAGGAGCGGAGCGTCTACCGAGGAGTCAAGAACTGCACTGACCATGTTGGCCTCCCTGTCACTGGGTCTCTATCACAAGTACCCGGCCGGAGGAACATGCACCGTCAGAGATCACTTCACCCGAAACCGCTCGCCGTTCGTGAGACGCGTGACGTTCCCAAAATGCTTGTGGAACCCAGCCGGCTCGAACGTGTGAATCGGGATTATGGTTTTTGGAGCGACTCCCTCCACGAACTTCACCAGATCCTGCTCGTAGATGTGCCCGGAAGCATGACGGGGCACAAGATCGCCTTGAGCGTCCTCAAGGTGCTTCTGGCACTCCTGCCAGGCTGGCCTATCCAGGTAGCCCTTCCAGCAGGAGTAGATGCAGCGACTCCCCTGCGGAATCTTCCCCCCAAAATCCAGATCGACCATTGATGGCCGAAACATCATCACGTACTTCTGAGGCTCGCGAAGAATCTCATCAAGCGTGATCGTGGCCCCCTCGAAGATATTCGTGATCTTCTCAATGCGTTTGCGGGCAGCCAGGACGTTCACGTAGATCCTGATGTCTTTCGCCTGTGCCGGATGAGGGGTGTTGATCTCGCTTTGCACGAGATGCATCACGTACGCCGTGTAGGCGTCCGCCACGAACACTCTTCCTGCTCTCACCGTGGCCTTGTAGTAGGTGACGACCCGATCCACGTCGATCGGCGAGAAGCTCCCGAGGACAAGTCCCTTGGACTCCTTGATCGTCGCAAGGATCTTCTCTTCGAGTTCGTATTCCGTGCCTCCCCTTTCTCGACCAGCCCCGACGTGCGTTCCTTCCATGATGAGAGCGTCAACGTTCCTCACCTGCATGGCAGTCACAAGGTCGTTGATCATCCCTGGCTTGCGTCCATGCCATCGCAGGTCACCGGAATAGAGCACGGTCTTGCCATCCGCCTCGAGCAAGAAGGCCACGCTGCCATACGCCGAGTGGTCGACTGCATATGGCGTCACGGTGATGTCGCCAATCGTTTTTGATGTTGTCGAGCAAACCTCGACGTGGCGGTTGCGATCGAGGCTCTTCTGCCCACCGAAGATGGCCCCGGCACTCATCATCTTGCTTGTGCCGCTTGTGGCGTAGACAGGGATTTCGGGGGCAGTGAGGTGGAGAAGCCCTGTGTGGTCCATGTGGCTATGTGACAGGAGAATCGCATCGGGACGATCTCCATCCACGTAGAGCCCTGGCACCTTTGGAATGACGCCTGCCTCAATGAGCTGCTCGACACTCTTGCCCCTCATAAGCCCCGAATCAAACGGCTCTCGCTCCGGCGTCACCAGCGGCAAGCCCGTATCAATGATGAGCCGTGTCTTCTCGGTCGACACTTCGACACAGCTCCCGCCGATCTCGTCAGTCCCCCGGTGAATCGTCACATCCATAAAACTGCTCCTGTGCCGGGGAACATGGCCGTCCCCGAAGGCGATTGGGAATACGTCGCGAATGAGTTGAGGTAGAAGACGTCTGGTTTAGCCATTGAGGGCAATCGCCTTTCTGTGCTGGTCCACGACCTTGGCCCGAAGTTCGTCGGGGGCGACCACCCTCACACGACCGGCCCATCCGACGATCCAGCGGACGATCTCGTCGAGGCCGTCTACCGTGAACGACATGGTCACGGTGCCATCCTTGTTCCGACAGGAGGTTTGGGTGGGATGCCAGATGGTTTCGGTAACGATGCCCGCGGCATCCTTGCTGAACACGAGCTCGACTGCGTGTGTGTCCGCACCCCGGTACACGCCCCATGCGTTCCCCAGGTACTCCCGCAGGTCAAAATGCTGTGGCACGACGGCCGACTGGTCCGTCATGCGAAGCGACTTGAACCGCACGATCCGATAGGTTCGTGGCTGGTCAGCGTCTCGGGCCTTGCCGATCAGGTACCAGGCACTCTTGATGAGGCACAGCCGGTATGGGTGAAGCGTGAGTTTGAGGGACTTGCCCTCGTAGGGGCTTTCGTACTGGCCAGTGAGCTGCTTCTTGTGGAGGAGCGCCCACTGCACGGTGCGGATGTCGCTGGCATGACGACTGTGGTCCACGAGCTTGAGATCGAGGATCTCGGTGAACTGCTGGGCCTCGCGGAGCAGCGACTCAGTCCGGTTGTCTGCCCCGGAGATGAGCTTCTCGGTGGTTGGCTTAGCCCCAAGCGTGACGTCGAGACCGGTCGCCTTCATGGCGGCTGTGGCAGTCGCCTGCCCAAGAAGTTCGTCGTCCGTCAGATGCAGCACCGGAAACTGAAAGTCCGGCCGGACCTTGTAGGTGGAAGTCTCCTTGTCGAATGCCCACGGAACGCCGGCCAGTTCGAGAACTGCCAAGTCCCGGTACACGGTTCGGATCGAGCACTCCAGTTCGCTGGCGATCAGCTCTGCATCCCAACGGCCCGGCCGCTGAATGAGCTGGAGCACCCGCAGCACCCGGGCGATTCTGTCTGCCTGCCGCACCCGCCGGTCGGCATCGGAGCGGTTGGTCACGGGCAGCGGTTTGGGCGTAGGTTTTCGGGGGGACGGCATCGGTTACTCCACTTCTCAGGCCAGCAGGGTACCGACTGCCACTGCCGAGTGTGGGTCACTCTTCAGATTCAAGCCATGCCCTGATGGCACGCACGCTGGGTGCTCCGCGCCAGAGGAGTGCTCTACGTACCCGATCGTTCAAGATGGCTGGCGGAGGGACTTTGAGCTGTGCCGTGATCACGCTGGCGATCCTGGCGATGACGGAAGGGTGACCGTTCCATCGGACGTACTCGTCGCCCTGGGTTCCTGTGGCGGCCAAGTGCCCCGCCGCAAACCGTGCCATGAAGGCGTCGGCAAGATACGGGGGATTCCCATCCCGCTGGCGGCCGGGTGGCCACCCAAACCGCTCGACGAGCGACTCCGTGAGCCGGCTGTTGCACAGTTCGAGGACGTGTCGGTATATTCATAGGTCTGGATCTCGTGGCGGCTTCCCATGAGGTCTCGGATCCGCCGGAGTTGTTTGGTGTTGCCGTAGGGGCAGGCGATCCGCAGAACCTTGCGATGCTTGTGTTTGACGCTGCCACATGCCCAGATATACCCCACCACGAACGCAGTCGCGGGCGTCGTTGTCTCGAAGAACCGGGTATTTACGGTCGATGACTTGGCGGCTCGGGTACGACCCTGCCGATGCCGGTAGTCGCAACTCACGACACCATGCCGGCGGGCCTGGCTGCTGACGGAGTCGGCACTTCTCCCGAGCGTGGCGGCAAGTGCCACCGCACCCCGCTCGGCGTAGTTCTCAATCACCTGGATACGTTCGTTCGCAGTCCACGTTCGTCGCATGATTCGTTCTCCCGGGGATCATTGCTCGTCCACATTCGTGGTGGACCGAACCGGAAGTTCTTCGATGGGTCTCCTCACACGGCAAGCAGACGAGCGAGCCCACAAAAGCCCTTCTAACGAGGACTGACCCACTGGTGACGGAAGCTCCTGGGACAGTCTCCATCCGATCTGTGTTCTTGAAGTTCTTGAAGGCCCAGGGGACCAACGATGACCACTCCGACAAGCATTCTGTCCGGCGTTCCCGAGATGATTGACGCGTGGTGCGGACTCACGGACGCCACTCGCTATGGAGAAACGGGCGAACCCCGCTATGTCTCCAAGCAGGCTGCAATCGATCTGTCAGGACATGGAAAGCCGCTCGGAGCATCCCCGGACGCCCCCGATGCTACGGACTTGTTCAAGCAGATCCTTGAGCAGATCA
>Ga0163151_10002823_pt1 | contig 26053 bp, 24 predicted proteins | sample OliLakLV19MP5IB2_FD_145596 | JGI IMG/M metagenome (GOLD analysis project Ga0163151, IMG submission 145596) | Freshwater microbial mat bacterial communities from Lake Vanda, McMurdo Dry Valleys, Antarctica - Oligotrophic Lake LV.19.MP5.IB-2 | ecosystem: Environmental > Aquatic > Freshwater >...
CGCTCCCAGGTTCGGCACGAAGCCGGCGGGACGCCGGCGCTCCCAGGTTCGGTCCGAAGCCGGCGGGACGCCGGTGCTCCCAGGTTCGGCACGAAGCCGGCGGGACGCTGGCGCTCCCAGGTCTACAGAGGCAATTCAGCAGGTTCACTAACTTCATTTTTCAATCTTTGATCTGTTGCAGTCCAACGAATGATTGCGGCGCCCCATGTTAATCCGCCTCCGAAGCCAACTAACGCGCAAGTGGCCGGTGGTGCTAAACGTCCGTGGGTGATTGCTTCAGCAAAAGCAAGAGGAATTGAGGCGGCCGACGTGTTGCCGAATTCATCCAGGTTGCTCACCAGTTGCTCTTCGCGCAGACCAAGCCTTTCGGACGCTGCTTTAATGATTCGTTTGTTTGCTTGGTGTGGTACCAAGAAATCGAGATCTTCTACTCTGATACCAGCTTTGGCGCAGACCGCTCGGACCGCCTCGGGGACAGCGTTTACGGCGAACTCATAAATGGCTCGACCGTTCATTTGAAGATATCGATGCGTTTCCTTTGCGGCCGGGACGCCACCATGTGGATAGCCTGCTCCGGTATTCGGTATGTGCAGCAGATGGCCGCCCTTTCCGTCAGCGCGCAAGTATGTCGCTAGAATTTCGTTTTCGGTCTCTGAGGCCTGTAGTACAAATGCACCGGCACCATCGCCGAAGAGTATGCAGGTATTTCTATCTTCCCAGTTCAAAAAGCGGGAGTGAATGTCCACTCCAACGACAAGAACTGTTCTGTAAGTACCCAAGGCAATGAAGTGTTGCCCAACCGATAACGCATAGATGATGCCAGTACAAGCAGCTTCCATATCGAAGGCCGCAGCCTGCGGTGCACCTATCGCGGCCTGAACCATGCAGGCCGTGGACGGATAAAGGTTGTCTGGTGTGGAGGTGGCAACTATGACCAGATCCACGGCATCACTAGTGATACCAGAAAATTCTAAGGCATCTTTAGCTGCTTCAATGGCGAGGCTCGAACAAGATTCTTCGGCGGTAACGATGTGCCGTTGACGGATGCCTGTGCGAGTGGCGATCCATTCATCAGAAGTTTCGACCAGCCCTGTCAGCTCGGCGTTGGTGACGACATTTGTTGGTACGGCGCAGCCAACCCCAATCACCTTGCATCCGACCGGAAGTCTCACTTTAGGCTACCTGTTGTAGCCGGTGCTGAAAGTGTCCATTCGATTTGCTTGACGATTTTGGCGTTAACCATGTCCCGGGCAGTGCGAACGGCGTTTTTGATCGCTGTGTGTCTTGACCCACCATGGGCTTTGACGAACACGGATTTAAGGCCGATAAGTAGTGCTCCGCCGAACTCGTTGTAATCGGTACGGCGCCGTAACCCGTCAAAAGCTGGGGCAAAAAGTGCTCCACCGATTTTGGTGCGCAAAGATGAATACATTTCCTGCTTGATCATGATGCTGATCATCTTTGCAATGCCTTCGGCAGTCTTGAGTGACACGTTGCCGCTAAAGCCGTCAGTGACGACGACGTCCACTTTGCCCAGGGGGTAATCCCGGCCTTCGACGAAACCGATGAAGTTGATGGTCTTGTTGGCGCTGATCAATTTGTAAGCTTCCCGCACCATGTCAGTGCCCTTGGCTTCTTCGGTGCCGATGTTGAGAATTCCGACGCGAGGGGCGTCCAATTTAAAAAGTCCGGCAGCAAGGATCGATCCCATGACGGCAAATTGAGCCAGGTGCTGAGCATTGGCATCATGATAAGCGCCGGCGTCAAGCATTACGCAGGGGTGCTCGATGCATGTTGGCATCATGGCGGCAATCGGGGCGCGTTCCACGCCTTCAATTCGTCCCAAGTAAAATCGCGACGCAGCTACTGCAGCGCCGGTAGAACCTGCCGTGACCACAGCATCTGCTTTGCCTTCGGCTGCCTGCCGAGTGGCAATGACAATCGAAGAGTCCTTTTTCTTAGCCACTGCTCGGGGTGGATTCTCATCCATACCGACAACTTCCGAAGCCGGCACGATAATGATGTCTAAACCCTCAGTGGGGTAGCGTTTTAACTCAGCATTGATGGCATCGGGTGCACCGATGAGCTGAATTTGGACGTCGCCTAACTCTCTTGCAGCTAGGACGGCACCATGAACTACTTCGCGCGGGGCGTTGTCACCGCCCATGGCGTCAACTGCAATGCGAACCATTTAGAAACCTGCTATCGCGCGCAAACCAAGTGACCGAGCTGTTTATTCGACAGCCGGATTGTCTTTGCGGTGTGCAGGACGACCACGATAGTAGCCGCAGTTTGCACACAGGTGGTGTGGAACTGATGGTTGGCTGCAGTTCGGGCAAGTCGTCAGATTTACCGGAGCGATAATTGACAGATAGTTCTTAGCTCTGCGTTGAGCTTGCTTCTGGTGGGATGTTTTCTTCTTGGGTTGAGCCATTGACCTTGTGGATCCTCCGTGCCCGTTAGGGCAGCGTGCGCATTCACGCGCACTCTTTTGCGCGAAATTAATTATCTACGATTTTGTTTCTCTGTCTTCGTTTGGAAATAGAGTCTTCAGGTTTTTCCATCTCGGATCGATCTGATTTTCAGCCTTTCGGGCTTCCTTACCTTGATTTAAAGGAGCCTTCTTGCCCGATTTGGTGGGCGTTGGCGGTCCCGGACATTCTTCTCCGCACAAACAAACGGGCGGAGTTGCCAACGTAACGGCTTGGTAAACAACATCGGTAATGTCAAGGGTGTTGTCTGGGGGAAGTGTCTCGAAGAAGTCGTCTTTGTTGAGTTCGCGATCGCGTTTGTCGGTCTTGGAGTCCCAGTCACCGAACCCGTCGATTACAAAGCGTTCATCGATGTCCACGCTCAAACTATAGAAGTATGGGCGCAAGCACCTGTCGCAACTGAGCTTAAGCAAGGTCTGGACCTTGCCGGACAGTCTCATACCGGTTGAGCTGGCAATGATCGTAAGGTCGCCAACAGCTGGTTTTACCGCTTGAGTTCCCTCGAGCGCTTCGTTGAAATTGATATCCAAGCGCAGCTGAGGCAGCGTACGCAATTCATCCAGACTTATCTTCAATGTCTTATCTTGTTTGCTTCAGAATATATAACAGACGAGCAACGCTCGACTTCCGATAATAGTACAACACACTTTCATAGAGTTGCAGATGACGGAAACCTTAGGCGCCAAGCGATTTTTGACTGGTCGCTGGCTGCTGCCGATGAACGGCGACCCGATTGCCGGCGGCGCCATAGAGATTGAAGGCCAGCGAATAAAGCGTGTTTTGAACAAAGAAGAGTTCGCGCAGGTGGCTGATAAGCTTGGACCAGATCACGTCCAGGACTATGGCGAAGCGGTAATTATGCCAGGGCTGATTAACCTGCATACCCACATCGAGTACAGCAGTCTTCACCTGCTTGATACGAATGCCGCGCTGTTCGACTGGATTCCGCTCTTAATGCGCCATGTCAAAACGTGGCAGCCGGAAAAATTTGTCGAATCGGCAACCCACGGCGCGCTGCAAATGGCCCGGGCTGGTACGACCTGCATTTTGGACTCTTCTTATGACGGCACCGCGGCGGCAGGTGCGGCTCGGGTAGGCCTGCGCGCTGTGATCGCTCTGGAGTTGTTCGGTGTTGTCGAGAATGATACTGAGACCTTTTGGCAAGGTTGGCTTGATCGAAAGGAGAAGCTCGTTCAGCGGTTTGAACTGGGTCAGCAGCCTGGGTTCACGCAGGCCGCTGAAGCCATTTCAAAAGGATCGATACGGCTTTCGGTGGCACCGCATGCACCATATACGGTGGGTCCCTCGCTGACTCGTCGGGCCATGGAGTGGGCTGATAAGGCGGGAATTGTCTGGACAATGCATGTCGCTGAATCTCCTGAAGAGCACCGCTGGATAGCATCGACCTCTCCTCGGCTCGATCAATTCTTGCAAGGTGTGCATACGTTACCCGACGGTCGAGTGGAAAATATCCATTGGCGAGACTGCGGTAAATCCCCAGTGCAGCATCTGGCTGACAACGATTTGCTGCAATCGTCTCTGGTTGCCGCTCATGTCGTACAAGTCAATGAATCCGATATTCAAGAATTAGCCTCCAGAAAGGTCACTGTTGCGCACTGCCCAAGAAGTAATTCGCGACTTCGTTGCGGTATGGCACCCATTGGAAACATGCTGACTGCCGGTGTCTCAGTTGGATTCGGCACGGACAGCGCTGCTTCGACAGATGATCTGGACGTGCTTGCAGAGGCCCGTTGTGCATGGCATTTGCAGCGAGCAGTTAACCCAGATTTTAGATTTGACTCTTATGACGCAATCTACAGGCTAACCGCCGGTGCTGCCAAAGCGATCGGATTATCCTCAGACATAGGCACGCTAGAACCCGGCAAGTTTGCCGATGTTGCGATTTTTAATATTTCGTCTGCAAGCGAGGTCGCCCGGGAACGCCCGTACGATTTGCTTTTGTACGGAAACGTTCCATTGAGCGATCTTTGGGTGGCAGGGGAACAAGTGCTGAAAAACGCCTTATACTAATGACTATGACTATATGAGATATGTTTGAGACTATTTTCGTCTGGGAACATTAGATTTGGCAAAAAAGTGCCTGGATCGGTCATTCAATCAAGTCGAAGGGAATTATGGTAGGCAGGACAGATCACATTTGTAGCGGCAGGACCTGCATGTTTTGCCGGGTTCTAGACAATCCCCAGCGGGCGAAAGTAATCCCGGCAGGCGGAAGGTCGCAGATTGACGAACAAGTTCTTGGACGAGTAAAGGAACTTGAGAGCCGAACCCTGCTGTCTAATACCCAATCTAATTTGACGGCAGTTAAGGGTGAAGAGCTGGAGCGTCTTGCTTTGTTGGACTCTTTGACTGAGTTGTATAACTCCCGGACGTTCTTAAAAGAGCTTAAAGACGAATTGAAGCGTGCCAAGCGCTACAAGCGACCAGTATCGCTGGTGATGATGGCTATCGACGGTTACAAAGAAATCGCACGCCAGTATGGAGCACTTACTGCTGATGCTGTGCTGAAAGTGATTGCCAACGTGTTGCGTGAGTCTGTCCGCGATGTTGATGTCCCGGCTCGTTACAGCGGCGACGAGTTCGCTATCGTCCTTCCTGAAACTAACGCGGCTGGCGCTGCGGTAGTTGCTGAGCGTATCCGACAGAGAGTCGGCACGCAGGCAATCACACATAACTGGAATAACCTAAAAGTTACAGCCAGTATTGGCTTGGCGTCCTTTCCAGCGCACGCCCGCGAGCATGATGAACTGGTCGCTAGATCGATCCAGGCTCTGGAGCTGGCTGTACAGCGCGGCGGTGACCGCGTCTGCACCGTCTAGCACGACAGTAAATTGAACTTTCGAAGACGCCCGCCATCCGGTGGGCGTTTTCTTTGGGCATATCTATGGAAGATACGTGCCGCAGGGAAGAAGGTCTGATTGTGAGCTTGCGTTTGAACATATTTCAAAAAGGCTTGCTGCTTGTCTCGGTACCATTGCTTTTCGAGATCATGTTCGTTGCCTATCTTTCCAATTTGCTGCAACAAGCGGAACAGCAAATTGAAAAAGAGCAGCACGCCAAAGAAGTGATTCTGCACATTGATAACATTCGTACGACATGGATGCAGGCTGGTTTCGCAGCGACTGCCTATGCGTATGTGCACAATCCAATGTTATGGCTACGATACGAAAATTTGCTGCAAGCGGTTGATGATGAGATCTACATTTCGAAAAAGCTATGTCGTGCAGATGCCGAACAGATGATTGGATTGAACGAAATAGAGGCGTGTAGCGTCGATAGCCGCGCAATTTTGGAGCACGCTCAGACAACCAAGGACCCGCTCAAAGCGCTATTTCCGCTGCAAAAGATGGCTGACAGTTCTCATCCGATGGTGCGAATAGCCACGGCCGCTGACAGGATCGTACGGCAGGAAAAGAAAATCGCCGATAAGAGTCCGGCGTTGCGCGCTGAAAAAAAGAACGAGATACGCATCGCTTTGTGGGGTGCGATCGGGTTCAACATCGTCCTTACGATACTTTCCACGGCTTTTCTGGCGCGCAATATTACCGGTCGCTTGCGCTTTGTTATGGACAATACGCATCGGATGGTCAAGCGAGGTACTCTGAATCCAGAGGTAGGGGGCTCTGATGAAATTGCCGAACTCGATCGGGCAATTCACCAAACTTCTGCCGAATTGATCGAGCTGGAAACGTTCAAGCGTGAATTAACGGCTATGGTGACTCATGAACTGCGTACGCCACTAACGTCTATCCAAGGCATATTGACGCTGCTGCGTGTTGGTGCTTTGGGCCAATTGCCAGATCTTGCCCAAGCTAAGGTGGAAGTTGCAGAAGCCAATAGTCGCCGTTTGATCAGGCTCATTACTGAATTGCTGGATATTGAAAAAATGGAAGCTGGGAAGCTGGAACTTGATCCCAAGCCGACCGAACTCAAGCAAATACTGACTCAATCGGTCGAAGCGGTGAGAGACTTTGCCACTCAATACGCGGTAACTATTGAAGTACACGACAGCAATTGCATGGTCACCGCCGATGCAGAAAGAGTAATTCAAGTTGTGATCAACCTGCTTTCCAATGCAGTCAAGTATTCCCCGCGCGATAGCGTTGTCCATGTGAACGTAGAACCTGCTGGGGAGGCGGTGGAAGTCCGGATTGTTGATAAGGGGCGCGGTATTCCTCCGGAGTTCCGTGATCGAATATTTGACAAATTTCAGCAGGTGGACGCCAAGGACGCCCGGGACAAGAAGGGTACCGGCTTGGGGTTGGCAATTTGTAAAGCAATTGTCGAACAGCATGGAGGCACCATTGGCGTAGAATCCGAATTGGGACATGGAAGTACGTTCTGGTTCCGCCTAAACCTTTGTGCAATTCCGGTGGTCGAGACAGTTGTAGGGGAGGGGCTTGCCCCTTCCCGTTGAACCTGGGAGCGCCGCCGTCCCGGTGGCAGTGATCGAAGAAGTTATTCGCACCGAGCCGGCTGGAAGCCGGCGCTCCCAGGTTTATGCATGGTGCACGCCCTGCCTCAGGCAGTAACCCGGACAACACTCCCAGGTTTATGCATGGTGCACGCCCTGCCTCAGGCAGTACCCGGACAACACTCCCAGGTTTATGCATGGTGCACGCCCTGCCTCAGGCAGTACCCGGACAACACTACATTCCAGAGAGTGCTTTTATATGGTAGGTTGGAGTAATGGTATTTATAGTCGGAGGCAGCGTTATTTGTGAACGTACATTTTAGACAGGGCGATGTCTTGCTAATTCAAATCGATGACATGCCACCAGATACGGTGCCAGTTGAACCGGATGGAGATCGAGTTGTGCTCGCTTACGGGGAAGTCACCGGACATGCCCACGCTTTAAGCACAGCCGGTGCCGCTCTTTACGAGAATATGGACGGGCGATTTTTGCATCTGGTGCAACCATCGTCCCTTGTTCACGAAGAGCACAGTACGATCGATCTGGCCCCTGGTGTATACCGCGTAGTCAGGCAACGGGAGTACACGCCGCGCGAGGTACGCTTTGTTACCGATTGAGTCTACGTTCGACCTGAGCGAAGAAGAGTATAAACGCGTACAGGCGCATGCGGAAAATTTGTTTAGCGGCTGGACTCAAACCGGGGAAAATGACGTTGAAGCCGTCGAATCCGCTCTTATCCGCATGTACGCCAGAGAGCGTCATCCTGCCCCTTACATCGTCTGGTGCGATAGTCCGTGGCAATTGCATCTGACTCCGGCGGAATTCGGTTCGGTAACTGATGAGTCGCGATTTGATAATGCCTGCGCACCACTCAACGATCCGATAACCAACGCCTTCAACCGTGCTCTTTCGAAGGCGCAGCTCACCTGGCCACCGACATGGCAGGCGAGGGTTATCCAGCGGGTTGGACCGCAGAAAGTAGCCCAGTGGCGAGAGGCCTGCGCCCGAGCTCGCTTGTTAATGACGGCCAAAATGCAAATGGACCGGCAGGCTGAAGCGGATGTCGATTCCACTAATTTGGTCTGGGGTAGATGGGCTGCTGATTTGTTGCCGGTATACGCCACACCAGCTCTTGCACTTGCTTCCGATGACTGGGCACAAGAGTTGCTTGCTCAGTTAGCAGACCTCTATACGCTTCGTACAGGAGCGTTCGCCTTTGTCTTTCGTCATTGTGCCGTCTTTATCTGCAGAAATCCGACGGTTGTAAAAATCGACGCCAATGCTCGATTGCACAGCGACGACGGACCGTCGCTTCAATTTGCCGATGGCTATTCGATGTACTGTTGGGCAGGTGTGAACATTGATCCAGAGCTGGTGCTGAACCCTACAAGCTTGACGGTAGATCGCATTGAATCGGAGCCTAACATCGAGCTTCGACGGGTGATGATTGAGAAATACGGCACCGCCCGCTACATTGAGGATAGTGGTGCACTTGTAGTGGCCGAAGATGATTGTGGTGTTTTGCTCAGGAAAGAAATTCCGGGCGATGAGCCGATCGTTATCGTGAAAGTTGTCAATTCAACAGCTGAGCCGGATGGAACATACAAGACATACTTTCTTCGCGTTCCGCCATACATAGCCGAGCCTCGGGAAGCCGTGGCTTGGACGTTCGGATTGGATTCGGATGACTATGCTCCGAAGCTACAAACGTAAGCAATTATTGCCTGGAAACATTGTCAGCATGTTTGCCGGAGCTTTGAATTTGTCACAAGGGCCGCTGGCTACAGGCAAAATGGCCTTTCGCCGGACTTATTACTTTCCGATAGTCAGTGCTCCTCTAAGCGTTGAATTCGGTGGTAACGAATAACTAAAGCACTTGGCTTCGGGCTCTTTGCAACTAACCAAAAATCACGCTTTGCTAATGGATGTTGTGGAATTTGGTAGATTGCGCCGACTATATCGGGCACTACGTTAGAATGAACTTTGACGTCATCCTACCTATTGGATAAGAAGAGCTAGCCGATGTTTTTAAAGAACTGGAAACTCCTTGCTGTGTTAGGGGTTTTTCTATGGTCACTAACTACCTTGTTCCAGGTAGTACCAGATCACCCGAACGTAACTAAGGAGAAAGCTCCTGAAGGGTCTCTGCAGTATTACGAGTATTTGAGTGGGCTTGATCCAAATCAGCTCCAGGCATTCATCAGTACGAAGCTACATTCGCAGCCGAACTGGGCGCAAATGAATACCTTCCAGCGAGAAGAGGCTCAAAAAGCGCTTCTGGAAGAAGCTGCGGTGGCAAACAACATTCAGGTTGTGGGGCGAGTGGGCGATCGTGCCATTATTTCTAACCTCAAGCTTGGTTTAGATTTGCGCGGCGGGAGCCAGCTTATGTTGCGTGCCTTGCCAAGCAAGCCCCTGGTACCGGTGATAACCCCGGAAGTTATGAAGGCTGTTGAAACGGTTATCAACAACCGGGTCAACAGTCTCGGTGTATCGGAGACTGTTGTGCAGCGTGCCGGTGCCGATCGCTTGATCGTAGAAATGCCCGGTATCAAAGATCCACAACAGGCCAAAGACCGCATCGGAACAACGGCTCTTCTTGAATTTAAAGAGATGGCTTATGGACCCGGGGATACGCCTCTTCACGATCCTGTCACCGGCGAACCGCAATGGAAAGACATAGGCTTGACCGGCTCCGATTTTGAAAAGGCTCAGGCCGTACCGCAAGCAGGTGCACAAAACTGGCGCATTACCTTCCGCTTTAAGCCTAAGGGCGCAAAAATATTCGGCGACCTGACCTCAAGACTGGTTGGAAAGCAGATCGGCATCTTTCTGGATGGACAGCCTACAGAACGCGGCCCAGATGGCAGACCTTTGCCGCAAAGTGAGTATCGTGGAATCACCGTTCGTGAGCCGATTAAAGGTGGGGATGGGGAAATTACAGGCAGTTTCACCAAGGACCAAGCCGTTGACTTAGCGATGAAGCTGAATGCCGGGTCACTGCCTGTTCCGATTGAAATTCTTGAAGAGCGCACCGTCGGAGCCACCCTTGGGCAAGACTCAATTGACAAGAGTATGATGGCGGGCGTTATCGGAATCACCGCAGTTATGGTTTTCATGGTGGCAATCTATGGCGTTGCCGGATTGCTGGCTGACGTGGCGCTTGTGCTCTATACCCTCACAACTTTGGCAATTTTTAAATCCATACCGGTGACTCTCACCCTGGCTGGTATCGCTGGGTTTATCCTTTCAATTGGTATGGCAGTTGACGCTAACATCCTTATTTTCGAAAGAACTAAGGAAGAATTGAAGAACGGAAAGAATCTCTACGGCGCTATTGAAACTGGTTTCACTAAAGCGTTCAGCTCTATTTTCGACAGCAACATGAATAGCTTGATTGCTTGCACCGTGCTGATGATCTTCGGGACATCGATCGTTAAGGGTTTCGCTGTGACGCTAGCTATCGGTGTGGTTGTTTCCATGTTCACTGCCATCACTGCCACCAGAGTCCTTATGCACCTGGTTCCCAGGTCCATCGGTCTGTTTGGAGTCAAGTTCACTTCGCGCAAGTCGCAAACGCCGGGCGATGATTCGGCTACAGCTAAGCAGGCAATCTTTCGCTAAGGAGTTAGAAAGTGTCTTTTCCTAAGGTAGATATCGTCAATTACCGGGCCATTTGGTTTGGCATTTCGCTGGCTGTCACTATTCCCGGTATCATTGCCGTCGTTCTCTGTTTCGTGCAGTTTGGCGCCCCGTTAAAGCCCGGTATCGACTTTACCGGCGGCTCGATCATGCAGTATCAGTTCACCAAACCGGTGGAACTGCAGGCTATCCGTGAGACCTTAGAACAAGGCGGATTCCATGGCTCGCAGGTTCAAGAAGCCAAAATCGGCGGTGACCGAGTAATCGTGATGCGCACGAAAGCGGCTGCCAGTGACAAGGACGATGAGGTGCAGAAGAAGAAGCTGGATGCTACTCTGCTGCAGAAGTTTGGTGAGTACCATTTGTTATCGCGCGATAAAGTAAGCGGCGTGGTCGGCCCGGAGTTACTGTCCAGCGGGCTAATCGCTCTTTTCGTGACTCTTGGAGCGATGGTTCTCTACATTGGATCACGCTTTCAATACGATTTTGCCGTTTGGGCTATTGTCGCGCTTTTTCACGATGTTCTCGTTTTGGTCGGCGTATTCGCCATATTAGGACTGGTTTTCGGCACGGAGGTGGACAGTCTGTTTATCTCCGCTATTCTCACCGTAGTCGGCTTCTCCGTGCACGACACCATTGTTGTGTTCGACAGAGTTCGAGAAAACATGAAGTTCGTGGGCAGCCGAGTAATAGATCCAAGTACAGGTAATGAGACGCGCAAGACATTCGGTGACGTTGCCAATGACAGCGTTAATCAGACTCTTGCTAGATCGATCTATACATCGCTTACCGTTATTATCACTTTGTCCGCCTTGTATATTTTCGGTGGCGTCACAACACGGGACTTCGTATTGGCAATGCTTATCGGTATTTTCTCCGGAACTTACTCTTCTATCTTTAACGCCAGTTGTTTGTTGGTATGGTGGCGCGAAAGGAAAGCGGGCGGAGCCAAATCCGCCAAAGCGGCTGCTACCGCGACGGCCTAGAGAGCAATGGACGAACCTAACGCGAATTTCGACACTTGGACGGATGAGGCGAAATGGAAATTCCTCACGCGTCATGAAAAGCTGGGCGAGGTTCTGGTTAAACAGGGTCGTTTGACGCTTGAACAATTGGAAAAGTTACTGGAAGAGCAGCGGACATCGGACTTGCATATTGGACAGTTAATTGTAGCCAGAGGCTTGCTCACTATCGATGACATTCTTGCGGCTCTCCATCTGCAGCACCTTAACGATAAAGTAAGTCTGGAAGCAATCATCGAACTGCAAACGAAGCAGAAGCCGCAGTGAAATTCCCAGGCAAAGTTGCCTTTGTTACCGGTGCCGGTTCCGGAATCGGTCAAGCTACAGTGCGGGCGTTCGTCGCTGAAGGGGCTGCGGTGACCGTGTTTGATGTGAATGGGGCCTCTGTGCGGTCAGTTGTTGAAGAAATTGCTATAGCAGGCGGACGAGCTTACGGCTTTGTTGGCAGTATCGCCGATTCCGCTCATGTTGAGGAAGCGGTTTTTGAGACGGTCAAACGTTACGGGCGGATAGACTACCTGTTCAATAATGCAGGCACAGAGTTGATCGCGCCGCTTTTGGAGACATCGGTTGACCAGTGGGATGAAGTGATGAATGTTAATCTGCGCGGCACGATGCTGGTATCGAAAGCGGTGCTTGCGGAGATGGTTCGCACCGGTGGTGGTGTGATTACTAATAATGCTTCCGATGCCGGATTGCGTGGGATTCGAGTCAATGCTGCATATAGTACGTCCAAGGCAGCTGTGATTCATCTTACGCGATCTATCGCTCTGGACTATGCTCAACAGGGCGTCCGTTGTAATTGCATTTGCCCAGGATGCATTCGCACGCCTCTTTGTGAGCGGTTTAATGAAGAAGTGGGTGCCCGTCACGGACGCAGCGGCGAGGACATGTTGAACGAGTTCGTTATGACCAATATTCCGATGGAACGGGTTGGCACTCCGGAGGAAGTAGCTTCCGTCGTCTTGTTTCTATCTTCCTCCGAGGCTGCATACGTCACCGGCGCCGTCATTCCCATTGATGGCGGTCTCACGGCAGGAATGTAGAGCAAAGCATCTGGGTACATAGTTCTGGGGCGCAGGACTATGACTGATAGCGACTTAACACGACTACTGCCGGAAGCAATCAACCATGACCTTGTGGCTGGTTCCATTTTTGCTGAGAAATTCGAGATTCTGGGCAAGCTGGGACTGGGTGGGATGAGCGACGTCTACAAAGCGCGACAGTTGCACATGGATCGCATTGTCGCGCTGAAAATTATGCGCCCGAACTTTAGCTCAAGTATCACCTCACGCAAGCGCTTCCAGAGAGAAGCACAAGCACTTTGTGCACTAAAGCACGAGAATATAGTTAAAGCGATTTCGTTTGGAGCACATGGACCAGATTGTTTTATCGCCATGGATTACATCGAAGGGATTCCAGTTTCACAGCTTGTACAGGAGAGGGGACGCTTACCTTTAGAGCAGGCTATTCAAGTTATCATCGATGCCTGCAGCGGTTTAGCACATGCTCACAGCAAAGGGATTGTGCATCGGGATATCAAACCAAGCAACATAATGTTGGTGCAAGAATCCGGCAGGACTAAAGCGCAGTTAGTCGATTTCGGATTGGCGAAACTACTTGATGGCGATCCTTCGGATCAGAAGCTAACGCAAACAAATCACCTGATCGGCACTCCTCTCTACATGAGTCCGGAACAATGCGCCAATGGGGTTCTCGACGTACGGTCGGACATTTATTCCCTCGGTTGCGTCTTCTATGAAATGTTGTCCGGTAAACCGCCTTTCGAGGGTGAGTCCCCTTATGCCATTATGTATGGTCACCTGCATGAGGTGGCTCCGGCGTTGCCACCAGATACGCCACCATGGTTGCAAGACGTAGTGTTCAAGATGATTCAGCGAGGTCCAGAGAATCGGTACCAGGAGGCCTCTGATGTGGTACGCGTGCTGGTCAATCAACACGATAGTGGGCCGGTTGCCGCGCCGCCCGCGAGAGTAGCGGGATATTCGACTGCACGGAAAAAACTGTTGGATAAACTTTTCCTGATAGTGCCGTTTTCTCTGTTATTGGCAGGCACCGCCCTCTACATTATCGATCATAATCCCTTGGCTGGAGAAGATCGCAAAGGGCGTTCAGATGAGCCCGGGGACAACTATGCGTACTTTGTAAAAGCAGGCCAACATCTCACAAATAAATGGGCTGACGCGCTCGAAAAAAAACCCTCTGTGGGCGCCGCGGATCCCAATTACTCACGAGCTATTGCTTATTACAAGAAAGCCTACGATATGTTGGTTGAAGACAAAAACCTGGTACAAATGGCTTCTGTTCAGTGGACATGCGGCGAACGCTTGTGGGAGGCCGGACGAAAATCTGGAATCTATGGAGAGAGTTTCTGTTGTCTGTCAATTGAGAAACAACTTGAAGCGGCCAGATCAGAGCTGCCAGAGAGAACTGACTGGACTCTCGAAGCTCTTCTGACGGCTGAAGATAACCTGACCAAATTTCAAACAAGATACGGTCGTAACTCTAGAACAGCATTAGGTCTTCAACGGCGCGTGTATGCAGATCTTGCTACTGAGTATATGCGATTACATGACATGAAGAATTGCGAGCGTTCGCTGCGAAAGTGGCTCGAAGCCAGCGTTGTAGACGACATTGAACGGCTGCAAGTGACCATTCACCTGAGCCATGTCGCAGACTTAACCTCATCGGAAAGGACTCGGCTTCTCAATCAGGCGTTTGTTTTGTCAGGAAAGCTTGCAGTCTCCCCGGCGACGTACCTATCGAGCGTCGATACATTGATTGACTGCTGCGTAACGCTCAAAGGCGCCTTTGGCTCTAGCAGTCCGTCCAAGGCCATCCAATGCCTCAAGAACGCCATTACAATTTCACGCAAGAAATATGGGGAGCAAAGCGCTGAAACGCTTAAGCTTCAGGTCGGGCTGGCTGATTACTATATGGACCAGAGAAAATTTAAAGCAGCGAAAGCCGTCTATATCCAGATTTTACCGCTCTTCTTAGACAATGATAATGAATTGCCCATGGAGCACATCCACTGCCTTGAGATACTGAGCAGACTTTCTGAGACTGCTGGTCACTTAAATGAGGCAGAAAGATATCTTCTGAAAGCGCTAAGGCTGAACCAGGGACCGTCCACTAATCAATTCCTGGTTGGAAAAGAAAAAACGGCCTCATGGCTATTTACTGTCGCCAGTTACGCCGTGATGGCAAAGCGACCGCAAGAGGCACGACCAAAAATATCTGAAGCCTTGCTCCTTTTGCAAGGCACCACAGGTTTGCATTCTAGCTTGATGCGATCCCAAGCATACAATTTGCAAGGGTACTCGCTGCGTGCATCGAATCGCAAGCAGGCGAAAGTATATTATCTCAAAGCATTGGCCAATGAAAAACTTTCAAACGAGGTCAGTTTCCAATCCGCTCTTACAGCGCAAGAGTTGTCTTCGATTGCCGAATCGGAGGGAAATTTGAAGTTAGCTCTTTCCTACATGGAGGAGGCTGCCAGGATTTCCCACAAAGTCGCTCCGAAAGATCTGCAGGCGGCCGCTGTGTACGACTATCATATCCTGCGTCTTCGAACGGCACTGAGGTAAGCCGATGCATCGTGCAGAATTCAGTTCTATCAACGCCGCCGACCTAGACCTTGTTGGGACTGTTCTAGATAGTCGCTACAGAATTGATTCCGTGCTTGGATGCGGTGCGATGGGAACAGTGTTCAGTGCAAGGCACCTTAAGCTGGAACGTACTGTTGCACTAAAGTTGCTTAACCGTTCCTTACTGGGTTTACCTAAGGTCCGTCAGCGTTTTATGCAGGAGGCTCAAGCCGCTTCCCGCCTGTGTCATCCCAATGTTGTGAAGGTGTATGCGTCCGGTGTCATAGACGGGCGAGCATTTATCGAGATGGAGCTATTGAAAGGAGAATCGCTTGCTGAATTGCTTCTCCGGGAAAAGAAACTTCCATTGGATCAAGCGATCTCGATCATATCTGATGCTGCACGAGGGCTGGCAAATGCGCACGAGAGCGGTGTAATTCATCGTGATATTAAACCTAGCAATGTCATGCTCATTGAAAACCCCGACGGCAAAGTGAGTGTCAAGGTGGTGGACCTTGGCGTGGCTAAAATTCTCGAGCCGGACGGCGCTTCTGTCCAAAGTCTGACAGCAACCAACGGATCGGTCGGTACGCCTCTCTATATGAGCCCGGAGCAGTGCTCCAGTCAAGAATTGGATGCGCGTTCCGACATCTATTCATTGGGTTGTGTACTGTATGAGCTTCTTTCTGGCCAGACGGCGGTGCTGGCTGATTCACCTTTTGGTGCCATGTTGGCGCACATTCAAGGCGATATACAACCGCTGCCGCCGATGCATCCAGAGTGGATAATCAGTGTGGTGGACAAAGCTCTTCGCACCGAAAGAGCGGAACGATTTCAATCAATGGAGGAATTTATTGCAGCGCTTTCCTTGCGCGAAATCGTGTTTTATGGAAATGCAGGCGATGGTCCTTCGCCTAAAATCTCCTCCCTGCGCGGCTCCTCGAGACTTTGGGTGTTGGTGTTTTCGGTGGCGTGCACTATTTTGCTCCTTGGTTTTTTAGTCAATGCATCCAGGCCGATGAAGCAAGCAACCGACAGCGGTCGGCTGAGCTCGCTGAAACGGGAGATTGACCAGCTGAAGATGAAGCTGCCACGTTCAAGTTTAGAAGAGCAAACACCGGAGGTGGTTGATGTAAAGCATCAGATAGCACTACTTCAATCGGAGGTGTTAAAGCAAACGCGCGCTGATAGGCGGTTTCAGGGACATGTTGACGAAACGTACCGTTTGTTCCTCGAGGTTCTAGACGGTGATCACCTGAGGAAAGATCAAAAATGTGATGTTCTTATGGAAATGGCCGCTATCCCCGGGCTTAATCCTATAGTTGCGGGGAAAACGCTTGTTCTTGTTATGACCAGATCAAACGAACTGGCTTTTGCTTTCATGGAATCAGGTGATTCAGAGCAATGTTTCAGCAATCTTGAGCGCTCAAGAAAGGCCTGTGATTTGCTTGCGCAGCAGAAGGACCCGAGAGAATTTAGATCGATGTTTCCGCAAATTCGCGCGCTCGGCGAGTGTTACGCCAGTATAGGCCAACATAAGAATGCCGAGCTGGCTTTTACTGTTTTGGAAAAGGGTGTTGGAGCGCAGTTTCCAAATAGTGCCCGCCAGGCACAGGCGAGGTACTATCTGGCTCACTCCAAACGTTTACAGGGGCAGGTTGCCGAAGCCGAGAAGATGGAAGCAACAGCTGTGGCTATCGTTGAAGCGTTTGCAAAGGACAAAGGTCCAAGCCAAGAGCTTGCCGAGGTCTTTGGTATCATTGGCGAGTTCCAAACCAAGGCAGGCCAACCAGCTGACGCAGTCCGGAGCTGCCAGCGTAGTCTTGCAATGTTTGAAAAGTGCGGAGCCGGGCCTGCCGTTATTTCCGGGGCGCGACTTTCTCTTGCTTGGGCGTGGTTGCTGGACCTTAGGCACATTGATCGTGCGGAAGAGGAATCAATAAAAGCCTCGAAGGATTTTGGAGACGCTCGTCATGGGAACAAGCTCCGGTTTTCGCGGCTTTCGAAAGATATCGGCGACCGTTATACGGAACAGCCAAACGGAAGCCTGGAAAATGCACAGAAGTGTTATCTAAGAGCAATTGCAGTTTTTCCTGTTCCGCGTTCGCCCGCTGAGCGCGTGGCCGTTTTCTGGGGCCATGTTGGTATGGCTCATGCGTCAAAGCAAAGCAACCGCTCTACGAACGCATTGCGTATCCTTGATTCTTCGTGCTTAAGAGCTAACATCCCGAACTCTATCCGGGTCGAGGCATATAAGCTCAGGGGAGAAGTATTGGCAGAGCAGAAAAATTACCAAGATGCTCTAGAAGCGTTTCAAACTGAGCTTAAACTTCGTATAAAAGTCAAGGCTGCACCGTCCGCGGTTTCCCTGGCCGCTCTGCAGGTGGCGCAGTCATATAGGGGCATGGGCAATCAGTTTGAATGTGATAAATATCTGCAGCTGGCTCGTGAATATGCCCGCGACGATCAGACTCAGACTTGCCTGGAAAGAATTGATCGGAGCACCAAGTGAGTCAACTTTGCTCGAGTTGAAATCGCATCGCTTCCTGGTTAGTGGTTTCGGTTTCGATGGACAGTAATTGCTCCAACAGAGCAGATGCCTTCTTGTCCCTGTACTGTGCCAGAGCCCAGGCGGCATGCTCGCGCAGCATCGGATCCGCTTCGGCTTTTGCAAAAGAGGCTATTATTTGCGGTCCACCATCAGGTCTTTGATTTCCCAAAACGACAAGGGCGTTGCGCAGCAACCCTCGACGCTTCGGTCTGCGGACCGGTGAGCTGAGGAAGCGAGTGCGAAACTGTTCATCATTTTGAATAGTAAGTAAATCGAATAAATCTAAATGGTGCCCGGCTCCTGATTCGGGTTGGAATTCAACCCACTTTGTTTCAGGTGGCCTTTGATTGTAGGGACACACATCCTGGCAAACATCACAGCCGAACACCCACGAACCAACTTTGGGGCGGAGTTCTAGTGGGATGCCATTTTTATTTTCAATCGTCAAATAGGAAATACACAGTCGGGCATCAACGGTGCGCGCATCTACGATGGCATTTGTTGGACAAGCCGAGGCGCAGCGGAAGCAAGCGCCGCAGGTACCGTTGTACTTTTCATCCGCATCTAATTCAAGATCGGTTAAGAGCTCAGCGATAAAGTTGTAGGAGCCGGAAAGTTTTGGACCAATGATCAAGGTATTCTTTCCGGCAAACCCTAAACCGTAATGGTTTGCGAAGCCCTGTTCATGCAGGGCAACATCATCCGTGTAAGCTTTTCCGAGCAATGGACGGCCGATGGTTTGCTCTACTTTGCTCTTGAGTTCACGCAAGCGTGCGCGCAGAACAGCGTGATAGTCGAGACCAACGGCGTAGTTTGCTACCTGGCCGAACTGCAATCCGGGCGATTCCGGCGGGTGGCTGTAGTAACTTGCCGAGACAATAATTGCTGAAGTAGCTTGTGGGTAGAGAAGTTGTGGCGTTGTACGAAAGTCCGGGTTGCGTTTAAGATACTCCATGCCTGCGGCGTAATCGTTCTGCAACCATTTTTGGTAGCGCAAGCGTTCGTCTTCCAACGGCTGCAATCCGGCAACCACAATTCGTTGGAAGCCGATTGACAGGGCGATGTCGGCAATCTGTTCTTTGAGGTTCATGTCAAACACATCCCCCGAACGCGAATTTGGTATTCAGGATTTTGAATACGAGCTGCCTGACGAATTGATCGCCCAGCGTCCTCCTGCAGTAAGGCATGGATCGAGGCTCATGTGGTTGAACCGCGGCGCGCAGGAGATTCAAAATCGCCGGTTTGATGAGATTGCGGACTTGTTGCTGCCGGGCGATCTATTGATTGTAAACGATACCAAGGTCATACCTGCCAGATTGGTGGCACAAAGGCAGACAGGCGGGAAGGTGGACATTCTTCTTTTGCGTCCTGAGTCGACGCGACCGTGGATCTGGCAAGCAATGGCCACTCCGCTGCGCAAACTCAAAGAAAACGAGACGCTGAAAATCACCGGAACCGAATTCGAGCTGCAGGTTCATTCTTTCATCACTGCTGAGGACGGGCAGAAGCGCGTGCTGCTGAATTTTGGCTCGCAAGAGAAAGTATTTGAAACTCTATCCAGCGTTGGGCTCGCTCCGCTGCCGCCTTACATTCGCAATCTGGAAAACAACGATACGTCCCAGCGGCGAGATGACGACCTTGAGCGTTACCAAACGGTTTTTGCCAAGGCCCCAGGTGCAGTTGCCGCTCCAACTGCCGGACTGCATTTCTCCCATGATATATTTCGCCTGCTTGAGGCGCGGAAAGTTGATGTGCATTATGTGACCCTGCACGTTGGGCCTGGCACCTTTAAGCCGATAACCACCACGGTGGAAGGGCATGCAATTGAATCTGAGTTGTTCTCGATTTCTTCTGACACTGCCTCTGCGATCAACTGCGCACTGGATGAAGGCAGGCGCGTAATTGCAGTTGGCACGACGTCCTGTCGGGCCCTTGAGAGCGCTGGCGTCTCGGGCAGAGTCCGGCCCGTGGAGAGCGGCTCAACAGGGCTCTACATAAAGCCTGGCTTTCAGTTTCAGATTGTCGGCGGCCTAATTACTAACTTCCATTTGAGCAGATCGAGTCTTTTGGTCTTGGTTGCTGCCTTTGCTGGCCACGAGTTTGTTATGCGGGCCTATCGGCAAGCTGTGGCGGACAGATATCGTTTTTATAGCTACGGTGATGCGATGTTGATCACTTAGCATCTGTCGGTGACTTAACTGCAGCTAATTTTGCCGTTTGCGCAATGCCCCAAAGTTATCTACAAGGGTTTGCTTGTACATATACACAACTCGAATCCCCGATATAGCCAGTGTTTCCACATAGAGGGCGGCTATGCACAAGGGGGTTTCACTATATAGTTTTCTACACTTCCTCTACAGGATGTCATGAATGTGCAGCAAGGAACATCGCTCAGCAGCACCCGTCAACTCATTGCAAATGGAAGAGCAAAGCGCCGCGAGTTCAATTAGCGAACTCGCCCAGACAGCCAGCACCTTCGTCGCACGTCAGGTGCTGGCTGTCTTCTTTAGCTGGTAAGAGGGAGGGGCTTGTCCCCTCCCCTACCAGCTAAATTTCGTTTCTCAATAGCATCAGGCGCACCATATTCAGTGCTTCGCTGGCGCTTCTGTGGCGAATTTCAGACCGCCCTAAATGGGACGGCAGGCTTAATCTGCGCGATACCACTCCGCGCTCGGTACTGACTCCCATGTAGACGAGCCCGATCGGTTTTTCATCGGTGCCACCAGTCGGTCCGGCGATGCCTGTAATACTTACGCCGACGCTCGATTCGCCAATATTGCGTATACCAAGGGCCATTGCTTCTGCGCACTCGGGGCTTACAGCGCCGGATGTTCTTAGCAGGAGATCATCGACGCCCAGCATCTTTAGTTTCATTCCATTTGAATACGTGATCAAGCTCAAATCAATGTAATGAGAGCTGCCTGCAATGTCCGTCAGGCGCGTCGTTGCTAGCCCGCCTGTGCAAGATTCGGCAAAAGCTATAGTCAGATTGCGCGAACTCAAAAGCGCTCCGAGCACTGATTCAAGCGTATCATCGTCGCGTCCATAGCAAAGTTCGCCACTGCCGGCCTCAATTTGCTGGGCCACTGATTCAGCCAGGCTCACGGCATCATCAATGGTGCTGGCGCGCGCCGTCACGCGCAATTTGCACTCGCCGCGACCGGCATAGGGAGCAACTGTGGGATTAGCCATATCCAGAAGTTTCGCGTATTTTTCTGCAAGCATCGATTCCCCGATACCGTAGTGCTTGAGATCAACGGAGTGCAGTACTTGCTGTCCATACTGCGATTGTAGATATGGCGCTGCAGTCTCTTTCCACATGGTATGCAATTCCGAAGGAACGCCCGGGAATGTCATGATGATTCGTCTGTCACCATCTGATGCATTTCCGACCTTCTCAAGCGTTGCCGGCTCCAGTTCCCAAATGATTCCCGGAGCTGTGCCTTGAGGATTGGGCAGAATTTGTGATCCGTCCGGGCGCATTGCCTGCTTGCGATTCGACTCAGGCATTGGATATCCGCGTACTTTGAAAAATTGCTGAATGCGATCGCAGACAGCTTCGTCGAAAATCAGTGGAGTTTCGAATGATTGCGCCACGCACTCAGTCGTCAAATCGTCGGCAGTCGGACCTAGCCCACCGGTGATAAGCACGATGTGCGCACGCTGTATCGCCTGGCGGATCGCCGCCACGATGCGCGTCGGGTTATCGCCTACGGTAGTTTGAAAATAACAGTTGATGCCGAGTTTGGCTAATTCTTGAGAGAGAAACTGAGCATTTGTATTCAGAATCTGACCAAGAAGCAGCTCCGTTCCGACGCACAGGATCTCGCAATCAGGCATTGGTCTTCCTTGTTTCTCGTCGTCAGGCAGAAGTGTAATTATCGCTTTCTTGACATGGTTTGCAGTGATTTCGTCAAATTGATTTGATATCCTGAGTGCATGACTTCTGCTTTCAAGCTTCATCTTCTGGCAATAGCTCTGGCACTGAGCTTTTGGGGTCTGGCGGCACAGTCTGCCAAGCCTGCGTTTTGGACTGAGGTCCGGGACGAAATGAATTACCGCGCTTCGGAAGGTACGCATCTGTCAGTTGTCGGAGATCAGATTGAAGTTACTTCCGGTGCCGTTCTTGTCGAGCCGAAACTCGATACGGTGATTAAGACGCCTCAGTTTATAATTCAAGCGAAAAAGAAGTCTCTGATACTTGTCCGCGTGCGCTCTGGTTGCGACCGCGTATTTACTTTCCTTGGGCCAGCTTCGATGCTCATCGGCAAGCAGGCGACGAGCCTGGTCAGCGGTGATGAAGCGATTGTCACGGACCACGAACCACGGCTTGTTGATATCGTCGGGGAAGATGAGATCGGTCGCCGCCGGGTGCGCACAACTACGATTAGTGGCGGCAAAACCATCTCGCTCACGGAATTTTCGCTCGTTCACTCCATCGAGCGTGAATCGATGCTTTACCATCTCGTCCATTCGTCCGAGAAACAGAGCAAAGGGCTGAGAGACAGGCTGATGAAGATGGCTGCTGCCTTAAACATCGTAACTTCTCGACACGGACGATACACGACAGGCACACACTGAGCGACTCTTCGCCATGTGAGTATTAGATGAAGTTCTAGCGATGTTGCGGGTTGACCATGTAGCATTCCTTCTGCGCTGATCTTGCAAAGGAGATTGTCATGGTTACTTCCACTAAGTCGGAACTCGAAACCGATACTAGCCCAATTCTCGACGAACTTGTCAGATGGGTTAAACAGCTTGCTACCGCAGGCGTCTCCCCAGATAAGGCAGTCGAAGTTGCTCGTGACTTCATGCTGGCTTCGATGATGTCGGAGTGCGGTGAAGGCGAAGAGTACGACTACGACGATGAAGATGATGATGAGGACGACGAATAGTCGTTTTCCCAGTCGGTACAGATAATCGGAAAGGCGCCCTCACGGGCGCCTTTCATGGCTTAAGAAATGACTGATCTAGGCGAAATACGCCAACTTGTGGCGCTCTAGCGGCAGATTCATGCCGTGTCCGCCGCCACCGCCCGGTGAGGGCTCAGGGGCGTCGACGTTGTAAGTGAATACAGCCAGAAGACCAATGCCGACCATGATGATCACAAAGCAAACGAAGAAGAACCACAGCCACATTTCGCTGGGATTTGAGTGATGAGCTTCTGTTGACATGCCTGGCCTCCGGTCGCTGAAATCGCGGTGGCAATATGATAAGCCAGCAAGCGAGTCCTGACATGAAGGATAATTGCATACTTCATCACAAAGTTAACGAAAAGTGTTAATCAAAGACCAGGCGCTTGAAGACCGCTGGGTCGACATTGCCACCACTGACTACGCAACATACGCGCTTCCCGCTGAATCTTTCGGGCTGTTCAAGCAAAGCTGCAAGGCTGACTGCGCCGGTTGGTTCGGCTTTTAAATTGGCCAACAAGAACAACAATTGCATGGCTCTGACAATCGATTCTTCTTGAACTTCCAAAACGTCGGCAAGTCCACTGCGCAGGACTTCCCAATTTGTTTTTCCGATGCTGAGGGTGCGCACTCCGTCGGCAATTGTCTGTGGCTCCTTTTCGAAGGTTTGGATTGCGCCTACTTGCAGTGACCGCGATGCGTCATTTGCCAGCGCTGGCTCAACTCCCACAACTTCTGTCGCCGAACTGCTCTTCTTTAAACCATTGATGATGCCTGCGCTCAGTCCGCCGCCTCCAATGGGCACCAACACAACGTCGAAGTCTTTCTGTGCAAGCTCCTGCCCAAGTGAAGCATTACCTTCAATAACGAATGGATCGTCATAAGCACTGGCAATAAATGCATCTGGGTCTTGCGCGGCTAATTCCGCCACCCTGTGGGCGCGACTCTTTGTCGCCGTTGGCACCAGATCAACTTGAGCGCCAAATTCTCTAACCGCGTCAACTTTCACCTGGGCGGAATTGTCCGGCATAACCACGGTGCAGTGCTTTCCGAGAAGCTTGCAAGCGTATGCCATTGCCTGGCCAAAGTTGCCTGAAGAGGCAGTGATTACGCGCTCTTGTGCGATGTTCAATCCGAGATTGTAGGCGGCCCGGAATTTAAAACTGCCTGTAACTTGGAAGGTCTCGCTGGCGATCGTGACATCGACACCGAGCTTGTTCTGAAGCCTGACTGAATGAATGAATGTTGTTGGACGAATCACCGCATTTAGTGGCATCGGTGACTTTTGAACAGTCTCGTGCATCTCAAAAACCTTTAATGGATCCAAGCAACTGTTTTGTAGCTTCCATGTTGTATGGACCGCTGGGTGTGCTTCCTGTCAAAGTCATTACGCGCTTGTTGCCGATGATCAGCGCGCCACGCATTTGCTCGATGGTTTTGCCCGTCCCGCTGCCAACGGTGCCCAAAATGTACTCAAAATCTTTTCCGGCAACGGTTTCCTTTCCAGTTGAGGTTACCTTCAACTTACCGCCATACTGCGTACCGGCAGAAGCAAGTTGCGTCGACAACGATTTGGCGTCAACATTATTTACCGCCGGCATCTTCATTATTGTGAAAGTAGTGCCGTCCTTTTCGTGAACTACCAGCACAACGCCATCGCCATCGGGCAGCGAAATGCCGCGATCGAAGCGAAATCCTGGAGGTAAATCCTCGACTTTGGCCATCGATTGCAGGATCTCTTTCACTCGGGAAGGATCACCGGATATAGCAACCATATAGGCAAACACTCCGATGCTTCCAACTGAAACAACGGTGCCGAAAATAAACAATCCCACGAGAATTCGTGCCCATGTTGGCAGTCGGGATTTTGCAGACGCAGGTACTTCACTCATCCGTTTATTTTAGCGCAGGGGACGTTTCGCGAACATTCATTCTTTTGCGATAGTTCTGGACCGTGTTGGAGAGCAGCATGGCAATTGTCATTGGACCAACCCCTCCTGGCACAGGGGTGATCTTGGAGGCAACTTGAGCTGCACCATCAAATTCCACATCACCGACAATTTTTGACTCGCCTTTGTCATTGGTTGCTCGATGTATACCAACATCGATGACTACTGCTCCAGGTTTTATCCAAGAAGCTGTTACCATCTGCGGTCTGCCTGCAGCGACCACTAGAATGTCGGCTCCACGTGCTATTTGATCGAGATTTTTCGATTTGCTGTGGCACATGGTGACAGTGGCATTCTTCTCGAGAAGCATCAGTGCCACTGGTTTACCGACAAGGTTCGAACGGCCGATCACCACTGCTGTCTGTCCGTTGGGATCGACGCCATAGCGTTCAAGCAATCTAATTACACCCAACGGCGTGCATGGTCTGGGACCAGCCTTGCCGGTGGCAAGCAGTCCGACATTTAGGCAGTGCAGTCCGTCTGCATCCTTTTCCGGGGAAATTGCTTCCAGCACTTCTTCCGTATCAATATGCTTGGGTAGAGGCAGCTGCACCAGGATGCCGTCCACGCTATTGTCTTCGTTCAGTTCGTGCAATTTGCTTAGCACCGCAGATGGTGTTGCATCAGCTGGGAACTGAAATAGCCAACTTTGAATTCCGGTCTTCTTGCATGCGTTGACTTTGTTCTTAACGTAAATGTGACTTGCCGGATCGTCTCCGACCAGCACGACTGCCAAACCGGGGGCGCGTTTACCGCCGGCCGTCAATTCCTTTACCTGAGCAGCCAGATCCTCGCGGATAGCCGCAGCAGTTGCACTACCGTCCAGTATTTGGGCACTCACGTTTTTTTCTCTCATCGCTCAGCTCCAGGGTTGAAACGTCTTATCCAGCGTCAGTGGGTATGATCTACCGCCTGCTCCTTTAAGCAATATTGTCGAATGTTTGTCGGTGACGGTGCCGATTTTCTTAAATGTATTGTTGGGCAACTGCTGCATTCTAAGCCAACGCTCCGCTGCAATAGTAGCAACCAGTTCGTAGTCTTCACCGCCGTAAAGTGCCCAGTCCATGGCGTCCGCCCCGGCCAGGCGGGCGACGTCTTGAGTCTGCTGATGAATTGGAATGGCCGCTTCGTCCACTTCCATGCCCACTGCGCTTGATCTGCCGATCTGCACCAGGGCGTCAGCCAGTCCATCGCTAGCATCCATCGCCGCCGCGCGCCCGTCGCTGTTTCTAATTAATGACCATGATTCACAAAGGCGAGGCAGGGGGCGAAAGTGTTTGTTGGAGCAATGGGGAAAGCCGGCCAGCTTCGCTTTCATTAACCACAATCCGGCAGCGCTGGCGCCGAAGTCCCCTGTGCAAATGACTACGTCCCCGGTTTTTGCCGCTGAACGAAGGGAGATGCCGTTTTCGTGGGTATCGGCAATGAGCGTAATGC
>Ga0163151_10002826_pt1 | contig 26043 bp, 29 predicted proteins | sample OliLakLV19MP5IB2_FD_145596 | JGI IMG/M metagenome (GOLD analysis project Ga0163151, IMG submission 145596) | Freshwater microbial mat bacterial communities from Lake Vanda, McMurdo Dry Valleys, Antarctica - Oligotrophic Lake LV.19.MP5.IB-2 | ecosystem: Environmental > Aquatic > Freshwater >...
GGGGTCATGCTCGATTTCCTGCGCCGCAAAGTTCCGGAAAACTGGGCCACCTTCCGCGACACCGTCACCGATAATTTCCGCGTCATCTCGCCAAAGGATTTTCGGGTTATGGCGTGAACTGGGTATAAAACAAAGAAAATTAAGTAAAATTCTCATGTATACTGTGTATGTGTAATATATATGAGTCTGTCCATAATTACAGCCATGAGGCATGGAATTTAATGTTTGTTTAACCACAACGGGTCATCGTGCGGCTCCAAGCCAACCGCTGCGGCTCGCCTTCAAGCAGGGCGCGCTTCGGGATTTCGACCGAGGACCCCTATGTTCACATCTCTGAGCACGATCGGCTTCAACAGCATCAAGACGCGGCTGGTGGCGTTTTTCCTCTTATTCGGCGTCGTCCCCGCGGTATGTCTCATCGCCGTCTACTTCTCGTTTAAGGGCGCGATCGAAGATGCGTTCCGCGCCCCGGTGAGCGCCACGGCGGTTTCGATCGGCGACGTGATCGACCGCAATCTGTTCGAGCGTTACGGCGACGTGCAGGCCTTCGGCGCAAACGCCGCCGCTTGGGCGCCCGAGAACTGGCGCAACCCCTCGGCCGCAAATCCGTTGATCGCGGCGATCAACGCCTACATAACCAATTACGGCCTCTACCGGCTGATGATCCTTGTCGGTCCCGACGGTAGCGTTCTGGCGGTCAACAGCGTCGATCCCTTGGGCAAGGCGCTCGATACGTCGGGCATCTACGAGATGAATTTCGCCGGGGCGAGCTGGTTCAAGAAGGCGGTAGCCGGCGAATTTCTCCGCGGCAAGAACGGTCTCACCGGAACCGTGGTCGAACAGCCCGCGAACAATCCGATCGTGGCAAACGTCTATAAAGACGACGGCTATACCCTGACATTCGCTGCGCCCGTCAAGAACGTGGCCGGCGAAGCGATCGGCGTGTGGGTCAACTTCGCCGATTTCGGCTTGGTCGAAGAAATCGTCTCCACGTTCTACAAAGGCTTCGCCGCGCGCGGTTTGGACGCAGCCGAGATCGTCGTGCTTGATCCGCAGGGCAACGTCATTGTGGACCTGGATCCGAAATCGCACGGCGAAAACTACAAGCGCGATCCAGCGATCATCGGCAAGTACAATCTTGTGACCGAGGGTGTTGCGCCGGCGATTGCCGCCACGCGCGGCGAAAGCGGCGTGATGCTGGCAACCCACACCCGCAAGCACATCGAACAGGCGGTGGGCTACGCCCATACGATTGGCGCCTACGCTTATCCCGGCCTGGGTTGGTCGGTTTTGGTGCGCATCGAAGACACCGCGATCAACGCGGTCGCCAACCAGGTCGCGCTATGGATGCAGATCGCTCTCGTCGTATCGGTGGTGGTGATCGCTCTGTTGGCTTGGCTCATCGGCCGCAACATCGCGGGCTCCATATCCGGCATGACCGAGGCGATGCGCGCGCTTGCTGGCGGCGACAAGGCGATCGAGGTGCCCGGCGTCGGCCGCAAGGACGAAATCGGCGGCATGGCGGGCGCGCTGCAGGTATTCAAGGATCAGGCGCTGGAGGTCGACCGCATGCAAGTGGCGGCCAAGGAAGCCGAAAAGCGCGCCGAAGAGGACAAACGGCGCTCCCTGCACGCGCTGGCCGATGGCTTTCAGGCAAGCGTCGGCAAGATCGTGATGTCCGTCACCTCGGCCTCGACCCAGCTGCAATCGACCGCTCAAACGATGGCGGCGACCGCCGACGAAACCGGCCGCCAGTCGGTTGCCGTCGCGGCTGCCTCGGAGGAGGCGACGACAAACGTTCAAACGATCGCCGCGGCGACGGAGGAATTGACCGCCTCCATCTCCGAGATCTCGCGCCAGGTGGCTGAGGCCTCGCAAATCACGTCGCAGGCGGTCGAGGACGCCAAAAAGACCGATGCGACCGTCAGGAGCCTCAGCGACGCCGCGCAAAAGATCGGCAACGTTGTCCAGCTCATCAACGACATCGCCAGCCAGACCAATCTGCTTGCACTGAACGCGACGATCGAGGCCGCACGCGCCGGCGAGGCCGGCAAGGGCTTTGCCGTCGTCGCCTCTGAGGTTAAGAGCTTGGCCACCCAGACCGCCAAGGCGACCGACGAAATCGGCGGCCAGATCAAGGCCATGCAATCGGTCACGGACGAGGCCGTCACCGCCATCCGCAACATCGCCGCGACGATCGACAAGATCAGCGCCATCTCCACGGCGATCGCAGGCGCCGTCGGCCAGCAAGGCGAAGCCACGAAGGAAATCGCGCGCAACGTCGATCAGGCCGCGGTCGGCACGAAGGAAGTGACACGCAACGTCGACGGCGTCAGCCAAGCGGCCATCAAGACCGGCGCATCCGCGAACGAGGTGCTGAAAGCGACGCAAACCGTCGCCACCTCCGCGGCCGAGATGACGGCGCAGATCGACGGGTTCCTGCAAAAGGTCAAAGCCGCCTAGGAGTGCCGCCTCCCCGGCGCCTCCATACAGCCGACCTGTCCTTCGAGGCTTTAGCGAAGGCGAAGGGGCGCGGGCCGCCATGCCGCCCGCGCCAAAGCGGCCTAAGCGCTCAATCCTGCTCGTCGGCGTGAATGGCGTGCAGCACCGGCGCCAGAATAATGCCGGTCACCGCGATCAACAGCAGACCCGAATAAAGCGCGTAGACGCCGGCGAACATTTTCGCCACGTCGCCCTCAAGCGGCGCCACCGGCCCCATCCCGCCCAAGATCATCGCAGCGTTCAAGAACGCGTCCACCGGCGAAAGCCCCGCGAATTTCATATAGCCCAAAATCCCCACCGCCAGTGAAGCGCCGATAAACACGCACCCCACAATCAAAGAATAAACCACCCGCCCCAAAAACACCGCGGAACTCGCCACCTTTTGACGCTTGTGCTCGTAGCGAAACATGAAAAGTCTCCGCGCTTGCCGGCCTCGACCGCTCGCATCATACGCCAATTCCGGGCGCCAGCTCATCCCCCCGCTTCAGCGCTTGGGCATGCGCACATATTCGCGGGGAGTTGAAAAATCCCTGTCATCCCGGGCGCTAGTCGAGCCCAACTCCGAAGGAGTTGGACAGCGAGACTTGCGACCCGGGACCCAGGCGTGACGCGCTCGGAACCTAGTCTCAGCGAGGCTCGGCACATTAAGTCACATTGCGCTTGATTGTAAGGACACGAATGCCGTCCCCGTAACTACATCACAAACAGAATATGCTCGCCGCGATCAGATTGCTTTGATCATGTCTTCTACGATGTCGCTTTTTAAGTACCCTCCGACAAAGCTCCAGCCGCTGAGTACTTGCCATAGAAACTGGAGCAACGGCTTGATTCCATCGTAATCTGGGCTGACGCTTTTCATTGAATAGACTATCGTCGTCAGGCGTTGAAAGAGTTCAAATGCCTGATCGTTTCCGACATCGGTGTTATTCAGAACGAACAATATTTCGTCTCGAAAAACCTCAATCCGATTGATCAATTGACCGAGATGAAAACCTTCGAGCTTGTTAGCGACGGCTTCCCAACGCTTTCCACCAAAATACTTTCTGAATTCCTCTTGCCTGAGAAGTTCCTGTGGAAGCTGAGCATCGTAAGGGCCATCCGCCAAATCTAGGAAGATCGCTATACAATCGCCTCTGAACGATTTGTACTGAGCTGCAAAAGCCTTCTTTATACGTAGGCGCTTCAAATGATCCGGTAGCCTCACCACCAGTCCGTAAAAAATCAGACTGACCACGCTTGCAGCGGCAATGTCATAGAATAACTTGTTCCATGCCTTCGCGTGTTGGGAGTGGGCGCAAGTTAACTGGCAGAACCGCTCTCGGAGGAACGGATCTTCATTCGCCATGAGCATGACGACGAAGCTGGTGGCGAACAGCAAAACAAGCGTGAGGTCGAGAATTCTTCTCCATTTTTGCATTGTTCGGACTCTCTGCCTGTCGTTGGCGTCCGGCCAATGCGATGCGGACACCTGTGGGCCTGCGCCTATTCGAATTCTTCCGTGTGAAAAAAACCAAGCTGCAAGTCGTCGGTAGCAGCGGTAGCCCCAATTCTCGATATCAATCGCTGCCGGGCGAGCGCATTAACCGCGCCTGCGAGATTGTCCGCAAGCAAATTGATCTCAACATCCTTGTCTTCGGTGAATCCACCCCACGTGAATTTCGTGGACTCTGTATCGGACCATTTGGCGGCAAGTAGGACGTGCATGAATTTGGAAAGCGGCCCGTCAAAATTGTTCGGCGGCCGATCTGAGAGTATCTGCCACCAAACGTGCACTGGTGATGAAGGGAATTGTCTCAACATCTCCTCCTGCATAAAGTCGCGTATGCGGCGAATGTGGTAGGCAATGAATAGCGCCATAAGTGCCTGCTTCACGGGCACCGCAATGAACTCCTTCGCCGTTCCATCTCTGCGTCTGAAAGGGCCGAGTTGCGCGAGGTCCTTTCCGCTTTCGCACAACCTGCGATAATGTTCGTGCATTCCCAAGCCCCGCAAGAATAGCGCCTCGTCGCGAATGATCGTGTCCTCATGCGCGCAAAGGCATACGGCAAAAACACGATGGCAAGGCAGTAGGCGTTTGAAGGTGTCAAGGAAGCATTTCTGGTACTCGCGGTTGGCGTCCTTCCATTGCCTCAGTCGGCCGCATCATCAATGTCATCGGCGAGCCGATCGATGAGGCTGGCCCCGTCAAGGGCGTCGAAATGCGCCCGATCCACGCCGACGCGCCGAAGTTCACCGACCAGTCGACCGAAAGCCAAGTCCTCGTCACCGGCATCAAGGTCGTCGATCTGCTCGCCCCTTACGCTCGCGGCGGCAAGATCGGCCTCTTCGGCGGCGCCGGCGTCGGCAAGACGGTGCTCATTCAGGAACTGATCAATAACGTCGCAAAAAAGCACGGCGGTTATTCGGTGTTTGCCGGCGTCGGCGAGCGCACGCGCGAAGGCAACGACCTCTATCACGAGATGATCGAATCGGGCGTCAACAAGGACCCAAAGAAAGGCTCGACCGAAGGCTCCAAATGCGCGCTGATCTTCGGCCAGATGAACGAGCCGCCCGGCGCCCGCGCCCGCGTCGGCCTGACGGGCCTCACCGTCGCCGAATACTTCCGCGACCAGGGCCAGGACGTGCTGTTCTTCGTCGACAACATCTTCCGCTTTACCCAAGCCGGTTCCGAAGTCTCGGCCTTGCTCGGTCGCATCCCGTCAGCGGTGGGTTACCAGCCGACGCTCGCCACCGACATGGGCGCGCTGCAGGAACGCATCACCACCACGAGCAAGGGCTCGATCACTTCCGTTCAGGCGATTTACGTCCCCGCCGACGACTTGACCGATCCCGCGCCCGCCGCCTCCTTCGCGCATTTGGACGCGACCACGGTCTTGAACCGCGCGATCTCTGAAAAAGGCATTTACCCCGCCGTCGATCCGCTCGACTCGACCTCGCGCATCTTGGATCCGCGCGTCGTCGGCGAAAATCACTACCGCGTCGCGCGCGAAGTGCAGCGCATCCTTCAGCGTTACAAGTCGCTGCAAGACATCATCGCGATTCTCGGCATGGACGAACTCTCGGAAGACGACAAGGTCCTGGTCGCCCGCGCCCGCAAGATCGAACGCTTCCTCTCGCAGCCTTTCCACGTCGCCGAAATCTTCACCAACACCCCCGGCGTCTTCGTCGACGTCGCCGACACGATCAAAGGCTTCGACGGCCTCTGCCGCGGCGACTACGACCACTTGCCGGAACAGGCCTTCCTCATGGTTGGCACCATCGAAGAAGCCGTCAAGAAGGCCGAACGCCTCGCGGCCGAAGCGGCATAGCACCGATGGCGAAGTTGCATTTCGATTTGGTAAGCCCCGAACGCCTGCTGATCTCAGCCGAAGTCGATCAAGTCGACGTGCCCGGCTCGGAGGGCGGCTTCGGAGTGTTCGCAAACCACGCGCCGCTCATGACAACGCTCAAGCCCGGCGTGCTGACGATCTTCAACCAAGGCAAGCCGGCCGAGAAATTCTTCGTCCGCGGCGGCTTTGCCGAAGTCACGCTGCAAGGCTTGACGGTCTTGGCTGAAGAGGCGATGCCCATGGCCGAACTCGACGGCACCCTAAGTCAACGCATCAAAGACGCCGAGGAAGACGTCACAGATGCCAAGGATGACGCGACCCGCCATAGGGCCCAGGGCCAGCTTGACGGCCTGCGTGAATTGCGCGCGGCATTGGGTTAGAGCCAACGTCCCCTTACCAACACAAAAGGCAGTGATTTCTGAACCATTCGGCCCATAGGCAGGGCTCAAATTTCTTGCTATATAATTTTCAAAGGCCGGGGCTCAACCGGCGCGTGGGTAAGCACTAAACGTGGGAAGGCCGCAATGCGCGACCATTGGACACTCGACACAATCGCCTGGGAAAAATTCGACCGCTCAAAGCTTGATCCAAATTTGGTCAAGTTGATGAAGGCGGCGTCGCTCGTTGAATACAACGCAACCGACTACGTCGAATATTTGCGCAAAGTATTTCACAATCAGCCTCAGGTCATGGCAATTCTCGACCGTTGGGGCGCCGAGGAAGTCCAGCATGGCGCGGCTCTGGGCCTCTGGGCCGAACTCGCCGACCCCACTTTCAATTTCAAAGACTCATTCGCGCGCTTTCGCAAGGCCTATCATCCTCCTCACTTCGAAAACGCAGACGGCTCCGTTCGTGGCAGCCGCATCGGAGAGTTGATCGCACGTTGTGTCGTGGAGTGCGGCACCTCTTCGGGCTACACAGCCATTCGTGACGCGGCCGAAGAACCGGTCCTGAAACAGATCGCGGGATTGGTCGCCGCCGACGAATTCGCGCATTATCGTTTGTTTCTCGATTTGATGGACACGCAGTCTGAAGCGAAACCCGGTTTCTGGCGCCGCCTTTGGATCGCTAAAACCCGCGTCTCTGAATCCGAAGACGACGAACTTGCTACCGCTTATTATTGCGCCAACGTACCGGCCCACCGCGAACACGAAATCAAATACGACCGCGATGCCTGCAATCTCGCCTATCAGTCATCGATGTTCAGGCACTACCGCCGCAGCCATGTCGAGCGCGCCGTCGCCATGATCGGCAAGGCTATCGGCCTTCATCCCGAATCGAAGTTCATCAAGCTGGGTGGCCGCGCAGTCTGGGAATTCGTCCGCTTCCGTGTCTGGCGCTTCGGATCAGTGCGTGAACTCAAAGTGGCCTGACTCTGAAGGCCGGGCGGCGAAGTAAAAAGCAAAATTTGTGAATTGGGCGCATTCGCACTACCTTGAGCAGATCAGTCGGAGATTCACCTGGAGAATTGACAATGATGAAATTGACGCGTGCAGTGTGTGGTGTTGCGCTCGGGCTCGCCCTCATGAGTCCAGGCGTTGCGAGTGCAGCGATGGACCTGCCGGATGGCTCATTCGCCGTCGCCAACATGGCGCCTCCGGAACCTGATCCAACACCTCCTCCCGCCATTCCTGCTGAACCCACACCGCCTGAGGTTGCGCCGGATCAGCCGCCAGCGCCTGAACTTCCTCCGCCGCCAGACGTGCCAGCCGAAACGCCCGCCATCACACCCGAGCCTGCCGCAGATGCACCAGCTTCCGGCGGCGGGATGGGCATGGGCGCAGTTCTCGGAATTGTTGCAGCACTGGCCGTTGTCGGCGCCGCTGGGTTTTGGTTCATGCGCCGCAAGTAAGCCAGCTGCACCTTTCCAATGACCGGAACTGCCGGCTGCCGGCAGTTCCGGCCGCTGACATGCTCGACGCTGCCGTCACGTCAACACAATCGCATCTCCTGTGCCGGCAAATGCGGTCCCGGGCAACATCAAGCCCACGCCAGCAAGCCCCAGCAACTTCTCCCGTTACCCCCCACTCAACGCCCCAAAAATATGCACCTCGCCCCTGGCCCCAACTTTTGTTCCGACTTCCATCACCCGCTCCCCGTCCACGAATATCCGCATGTGCTTCCGTATGCGCCCTTGTTCGTCGACCACGCGGAAGCGCAGGCCTGGGTAGCGCGCGTCGAGGGCGGCGAGCAGCTCGTCGACGGTTTTGCCGATTGCAGTCGCGGTGGTGGCGCCAGAGGTGTAGTTGCGCAGCTGTTGGGGGATGAAGATGGTGATCATGCCTGGGAGCGCCGGCATCCTGCCGGCTCTTTCTGCGTACGAACTGCGTTGACGCCGCAAATAAAGTAAGAGCCGGATGAAAGCCGGCGGTCCCAGGAAGTAAGGGCCGGCAGGATGCCGGCGCTCCCAGGTGAGCGCGCCTTCATAGTCTGTCGACCGCGACCACAGAATAGATCTCCGGCAGATGCGCCGCGATCTGGGTGAACCTTCCGCCTTCGTTCGTGCTCGCCCACACCTCGCCGCCCGTGGTGCCCAGATACAACCCGGCGGGCTTGGTCATGTCCCCGCAAAACGCCTGGCGCTTGACCGTGAACCAGCCTTGCTTCTTCGGAAAACCCTTGTCCTGGCGCTCCCAGCTCTTGCCCGCGTCGCGCGTGCGATAGACGGCGGGCCGCCCGTCGGGGCTCGTGCGCGGCCACACGCTCGTGCCGTCCATCGGAAACACCCACGCGGTGTCGGCCTCGCGCGCGTGCGGCACGATCGTGAAGCCGATATCGCCAATCTCCTTCGGCACCGCATTGCCGATGCGCTCCCACTTCTCGCCCGGCCTATCAAGCCGGTAGATGCCGCAATGGTTCTGCTGCCAAATGCGGTCGGGGTTCGTGGGCGCGAGCGCGATGTAATGCGCGTCCTGCCCGTATTCGGGATAGGGATCAGGATTGAAATTCGCCTCGACGTTTTTGTTGAGCGGACGCCAATTGCGCGCGCGGTCATGGGATTCGAACACCCCGCCAGTCGAGGTCGCGATGTACATGTGCTGCGCGTCGCGCGGGTCGATCAAAATCTGATTGAGCAGGGCCCCGTCCGGCGTGCCCCCATCCTTGGGCGCCCATTTCTCGTACATCGCGTGTTCGTTGAAACCGTCGACGCTTGCCCACGAAACGCCGTCATCGCTGGAAACGAACAGACCGGGCGGTGAAGTCCCCGCCCACCAAACGCCGGGCTCGCTGTCATGTCCCTGGGACAGCCAGAACGAATGATCGACCGCCCGCCCGCCGGTTTCCACCTTACGAAACGCCGGCGGCGCGCCCGCCTCCTTCCACGTCTTCCCCTTATCGACCGAGCGAAAGATCGTGGGCCCCAAATGCCCCGTCTTCGCCGCCATCAACATGGTCCCCGACCGCGTATCGCGCACGAAATGATTGACGATCTGCCCGAGCATGATCGGCCCCTCGACGCGCCACGTCTTGCGGCTCGCATCGGAGTGAAAAAACCACGCCCCCTTGCGCGTGCCAACCAGCAGCGAGATGCCTTTGAACGGTTTGCGCTTTGCAGTTTTTGCTTTCGCCATCGGCTCCTCCCATTTTCGAAGAAGTCTACGGCGGTAGCTTTTAGGCCGCAACTCGGGCCGTCACGTTGCCGATCCACTCGCGTACAAATTTCGCAGTTTTTTCCCAGCCCGGCTCGCCGATCAACCAATGGCTGGCATTGTCGACTTCGAAATACTCGCCGTTGTCCCGATAGCGTTTGGCAATCGAGGCCACCGTCTTGGGTGGGTTGACCCGGTCAAAGGCTCCCGCCACGCATAGCACGGGGCAGGTCACCTTGCGCGCATCGACGAAGGTCGCGCGCCGAATGTCCATGGCCCAATGCAAAATCTCAAAAGTCGCCAGCCCCGACTCCGGGACAAACCTTGCAAACAAGGCCTCGCGCTCTTTCGCGGGCAACATATCCAGCGCATGTGTTTCAGCAATCCAAGCCTCGGGCCTCAGCGGCTTGTTCCAGAACTGCCCGGCCAGATAAAGCCCCTGCGCCGACATGATTTCCCATGGACTGGTCGGCAGCGTGCCCCATGGCGCCGACGGCGCGATCAGGGCGAGCGCGCGTACGTTCACACGCTGCGCCACCATCTGGGCAACCAGCCCGCCCATTGAATGCCCTATAAGCACCGGCGGAACTTTCAACGAGCGCACCAACGCTTCGATGTCGGCCGCGTAGTCCAGCGTGCTTGTCGTACCCAATTCCCGCGGCGAGCGCACGCCGGCAGGCAGATTGTGGTGCCGCAAAGTCGGCGCATAGACCTTTGCACCATGCGCCTCAAAGAGTTTCGCATAATTATCAAAGGCCCAGGAGGCGCAGAAAGCGCCATGGATCATGACTACAGGTGATTCCATCTGCCGCCAGTCTAGCCCTTCAACTTGTCACACCCGAAGCATTGCTTTCACACGCAGTTAAGCCGGGGCGTGTTGCACGCGCAACTAGCTCGGACAGGCCAAATGCCTGAATGACGCTACGACTTGGCTGTAAACCTCTCGCTTAAAGGGGACAATAAGCGAGTCGAGTTCGTCGATGTCAACCCAGCGGAAGGCGTCAAATTCCTGCGGCTTGTGCCGTTTAAGGTCGATTTCGTTGTCCTCGCCCAGATAGCGCATGGCAAACCACTTCTGCTTTTGCCCGCGAAACTTCCCCCTCAGCGCAATGCCCACCGACCGGCGGGGGATTTCATAGGTGTACCAGTCCTGGGCTTCCGCAAGCACGCTGACCTTGGTGATGCCAGTCTCTTCTTCAAGTTCGCGCAACGCCGCGTCTCGTAAGTCTTCGCCCTGATCCACGCCGCCTTGCGGCATCTGCCACGCTTCGCCGATTTCAATGTTGATGCGCCGGCCTACAAATACCTGGCCTGAGCTGTTGAACACCATTATTCCAACACAGCGCCGGTAAGGCAGGTGATCTGGATTGGTGCCCCTCAAGGATGCGGACCCGGTTCTGGAGCAGGCGAGTGCGGCGTTGCTGGAGCAACCGGGCGCCGTGGCGGGGACACCGGTCTGGGCGCCGCAACCGATCTTTTTGTGGCGGCAAGCGCAGACACCGGCACGAGAGTAATTCCCTTTTGTTCAAGGCCATTTGCCCAGACAATCACACGATTCAACGTCACAGGATAGACCGAAGCAACGCCAAGGGCTGACCCTCGCTGTTGCGCCATCATCTCAAGGCGGGCCAATTCCGCTTCAATTGCACTCATCGATGGCATCCGGTCGACTTGCAGGTCGCCGCGCACAAACGAGGCGCCAACGACTCCTGCCGCCTCTCGCGCCAGCGATTGATCAGACTGCCCGCTATCGACAAAATATAGCCCGCGCTTTGCCGCCACCTCCATCATCGCCCTGACATCAGGCTCACTTGCCAGAAATTTCGAGCCTTGGGCATTCATAAGCCCCGCATATCCGGTAAAGCGGGACATCACCCATTGCAGCCGCCCTGGATTATCGACGGCGGCGGCACCCGTCAGCAAGGTGTTCTGGCCTGGATCATTGTCGGGATAATCATAAGGTTCAAGCGGCACTTCGATCAGCACTTCATGTCCATTGGCGCGCGCAGTCGAAACCGCGCCCTGCAATGACGCCCCATATGGCGTAAACGCAAATGTGATTCCGGGCGGCAAATGATCGACGGCCGCTTGTGTCATGCTCGCGCTCAGGCCCAACCCGCTGACAATCAACGCAATCTTGGGTCTGGGATCGTTGGCGTCGAAGGCGCGCGCATAAACGTCCATTGCCCTCCGCCCATCCCGTGAGATTCTGGGCAGCGGTCCATCAGTCGAATTTTCAATGAGCGCCGGATCGCTGATCACCGACCCGTTGGTGGCGATCAGTGATGTGCCTGAACCCGGCGCGGCCATCTGAACGGGACTATCGGCATTGATCTTGAGAACAGTGGGTGCCGCGCCCGGCTCGCTGCTGCCAAACAGCGTCACGCCCAGAAGCAAGGCGGCAAAAAGCGTGGCAATGCCGCCCGCCGCCAGAGTGCGGGCATTTTGCTTTTTGAGAGCTACGAAAACGACCCCGGCCAAGCGCCGCATGACAGCCAGAACGGAACGGGCGCGAAGGGCTATTCCAGCCGAAATGCCTGTCATGGTCATAAATGCGCCGCTCGACATCTCTGCTTCGGATGGGGCGAATCTCCCCTTCCCAGCGCTTTATATCAAGAGACTGTCAGCAGGCGATTAATTCGGCGCCCGCGCAGGTTTTTCCGTGGCCGAGACGATTTCCTGGCCCCGCAAGAGTCTCAGCGCGTATGTCAGCTGAAAATCGTCGAATTTTTCTCCGGCTTTCGGTTTAACTTTCGGTCCGACATGAGGTTTTTTCCCACCTTCCTGACCATCGAGATGCTTGGGAAGATTGGCTTCCGACATCCGGTCATTGGCCTCAGCCTCGCTGTTGTCCTCAAACGCTTGCTCAACCAGAATATCCGGATCGATGCCTGTCGCCTGAATGGACCGTCCCGATGGCGTGTAATACTTGGCCGTCGTCAGCCGCAGCGCGCCGTCAATGCCACCCGAAAGCGGAATGACCGTTTGCACCGAGCCTTTGCCAAACGAGCGCGTGCCGATCACACGGGCGCGTTTGTGGTCTTGTAGCGCGCCCGCAACAATTTCCGACGCCGACGCCGAACCTTGGTTGACCAGCACGATCACGGGAATACCCGGGAAGATCTGGCCGTTGCGCGCATTGTAACGTTGCGTGTCAGATGCACGCCGGCCGCGGGTCGAAACGACTTCGCCCTGATCCAGGAACGCATCCGACACATTGATGGCCTGATCGAGCAGCCCACCAGGATTGTTGCGAAGGTCGAGTACGACGCCGCGCAATTTGCTGCCGATCTTGGCTTTGGTCAGATTGACCACCCGGTCAATGCCTTCTTCGGTTTGTTCGTTGAAGGTCGTGATGCGGATAACCGCGATATCGTTCTCTTGCTTGAAACGCACGCTTTCGACGCGGATGACGGCACGCGTAATCGTGACATCAAAGGGTTTTTTCTCGCTCTTGCGCAGGATCGTGATCTTGATCTGCGAGTTCACCGGCCCCCGCATTTTATCGACCGCTTCTGACAACGTCAGGCCCTGGATCGAAACACCGTCAATGGCTGCAATCAAATCACCTGTTTTGATCCCGGCTTTGGCCGCCGGCGTTCCATCCATGGGCGAGATGACCTTGACCAGGCCTTCTTCCATGGTCACTTCAAGCCCCAGCCCGCCGTACTCGCCGCGCGTCGACACCTGCATGTCCGAAAAATTCTTGGGATTGAGATAGCTCGAGTGCGGATCGAGACCGTTCAGCATGCCGTTGATCGCACTCTCGACCAGTTCGGCGTCTTTGGTTTCGCGCACGTAATCGTTTTTGACGCGCTCAAACACATCGCCAAAAAGGTTGAGTTGCCTGTACGTGTCGGTCCCTGCAATGGCCTGCGTGAATACAATTGTTGCAGCAGCGCCGCCGATTGCCGCAACGACGGCAAGAACTAACTTCTTCATGGATTATCCACTTACCCTTTCTCTGAGTGCTGCAAACCACGGTACAGGATCGACCGGGACACCATTATGGCGAAACTCTATGTAAAGTCTCTTGCCACGAGCGATATCTCTGCCGACCCCTTGCTGTGCCGGAACCTGGCCTTGCGCGCGTCCCGGTCCCATCCGTCCCAGAGGTTCGCCTGCAAGCACCACTTGGCCCTGAACTCCATCAATACGTGTCAGACCTGCTAACAAAACATGATAGCCACCGTTCGCGGCAATGATCAACATTTGACCGTAGCCCCGGAAGGGCCCTGCGAACATTATTTTGCCATCACACGGAGAATTGACCCCCGATCCCGGCAAGGTATCGAGGTAAATGCCAGGCAATCGCCCGCCAGAACCATCCGCTGAGCCAAAAATTGCCGCCAATTCACCGTTAGCGGGCAGTTTTAAACGTCCTTTCAAACCATCCAAAGGGGCAATTCGCGCCGCCCCCGCCGAAGCAATCTGATTTGTGACAATTGCGCCAGACCCGCGGATTTCTGGCCTGCTCGCGTCTTCATCCAAGCTTGCAATCAAGGTACGCAGGTCCGTGGCCTCTGTAGCCAACACCTGGATCCGAGCCTTGGTCGACTGCAAATTTTGTATGGTTTGCTCCGCCAGCGTCCGGCGCTGTGCCATCATTTGGGTCAGGGCGTTGCGGTCTTTTTCAAGCGCTCCCGATACCGCCGCAACTTTCAGCCGTTCGTCCGCCGTTTGATGGCGCATGTCGCGCAACACGGACAGATTTTTTCCAAGCCGCTTCGCCTCGGCTTGCACCGCAGGCACCACCATCGACAGCAGCATCGCAGACCGCGCCGCCGCCGTGGCGTCCAGAGGGCGCACGACCAGTGCCGGTGGCGGCTCACGGCCTATGCGCTGAAGAATGGCCAGCAAATTCGCAAGCTTTGAGCGTTGCCCCTCAAGTGCGCGCATGGCCTGGGTCTCGCGCGTCTCCAACATGGCCAACTTTTGTTCGACTGCATTGAGCTCGCGCTCCTGAGCCTGCGCAACTGCTGCAGCCTGGATGAGCCGCTCGCGCAACAGGCCCTGTTCTCGAACGAGCTGTGAAGCTGACCGGTGCAGGGCTTCTACGTTCTGGCGATCCTCGCGCACTTGGCTCTCGATGGCTTCGAGTTTTTCAAGCGGATTGGTGGCGGTGTCGGCGCCAGCCAATGGAGCAGCGATCACAACAGCCGCCACCGCCAGCACCATTCGTTTGACCAGGCCACACCCAGGACGCTTCATCAGATACTCACCACTCAGAAGTGATCAGAATCACCTCATACAAGTCTTAACGCAACACTACTCCACCACAGCTAAAGCGCCCGGCAACTCTCAGGCGCGTTTCGTTTGATTTGCAACCGAAAGAATTCGGGCGTTCACCTCGTCGGCATTGCCCAGATAGCGGGCGTCCTGCGCCAGCCCCTGATCGTTGAGCGTATAGAGCCTGGGCAATCCGGTCGGCAGGTTCACCGCCTCGATTGCGTCCTCCGAAATCTGCTCCAGATGTTTCATGAGCGCGCGCAGCGAATTGCCGTGTGCCGCGATCAGAATTTTCTGCCCCTGTTGGATCAACGGCAAAATCTCGCTCTGCCAGAACGGCAACACCCGCGCCGACACGTCTTTCAGGCTTTCCCCGCGCGGCAACGCCGTTTCCGGCACATAGCGATAGCGCAGGTCAGATTTTGGATAGTCCGGACTGTCGAGCTCCACCAACGGTGGCCGCGTATCATAGCCGCGCCGCCACTTTTGAACTTGCTCCTTGCCGAAAGTCTCAACCGCCTGGATTTTATTCTTGCCCTGCAAATTTCCGTAATGCCGCTCGTTCAACTGCCAATGGCTGCGGACCGGAATCCACATCAGATCCATTTCTTCAAGCACCAGCCACAGCGTCTTGATCGCCCGGCTCTGCAGCGAGGTAAAGGCGAGATCGAAATGAAACCCCTCCGCCCGCAGCAACTTGCCCGAGGCTTGCGCCTCACTCACCCCCAGCTCCGAAAGCGGACTATCGCGCCACCCGGTAAAAATATTGAGCTTGTTGGCCTCACTCTGACCGTGGCGGATGATGGCGAAATCATAACTCGGAGTTTTGGACATGATGTTTGCACGTGTGTGAGGTTCAGTAAAACGAAAGCCCCACGCCCAACCAAAAAATTCGCATAGCCCTTCCCCCGCTTGCGGGAGAAGGTGGCACGGGCCGCACTTCGCGGCCCGTGACGGCCTGCCCGCCGAAGCCTTGGCAAAGGTAGGACGAGGGAGCCTCCAATAGGCGGGCGTTGTACCCTTTTTCCTGATAGGGGTACAACAAATCTCGTCCGTCACCGCAAGACTGCGCAATAGGCTCACTACGTTTGCTCAAGCGCCCGCATCAGGTTGGCCGTCGACCAGCTGGCAACGCCGGTACCGGCAAAGTCGCGATCAGAGCTCCAGATGTCGGCGTCGAACGTCCATGCGCATGCAAGAATGTGCGCGTCCGCGACTGAGCCATTCCGGCTCGCGACCGCGTCCCTCAGCACCGCCTTGGCATGCTCCGTCGGCAAATCGGCCGCCGGGATCATATTCATCAAGGCTACAGCGGCACGAAGATCCGGAACGTGTTCCGGCGCCTTCAGCCCCAATTCAATCCGCTTTTGCGATTCAGCGGCGGCGATATCGGTCACAAGCAGGCGATGCCGTTTAACCGCCGCCACGAGAGCATATGAACTGCGGCCCAACGCCATCGCGATCAAGACGGAAGAGTCGATAACGATTGCCCAACCCGGCTGTCTCATTTCCGGCGCTTGGCTCGTTTCATTGCGGCTAACGACCAATCGGTCTTGTCCACCGGGCCGAATTGCTCGAGCGCCGCGTCATCAGCCGCATGATCTCGCCCCTTGGTCAGCTTTTCGATGCGTAAAAGAACGGCGCGCAATTTTTTCGGATCCGTTTTCTTCAGCGGGAACAGCGCGCCGACAGTCCGGTCTCCCGCCTTGACCGGCGTCGGTCCGTCCAGCGCTTCAATCGCCTTTGCGCTCATTTTTTGCAGGTCACGAATGCTGATGGGCTTGTTCATGTCACTTACATACACCCATACGTAACAGCGATCAAGCCAAAGCCGGACAACTCTATTTGCTGGTGACAGACACGTGTACCCCACCCTCCGCCCACGGCTTGATCCTCGCCAGCGCCTTCGCCAACCCCGCCTTCGTGGTCTGGGTGTCATAGTCCGCCTGCAGACGCAGCCACCAGCCGTCCGAGAGCCCGAAGAACCGGCACAAACGCAAATCGGTATCGGCGGTGATAGCCCGCCGGCCCGCGCGAATTTCGCCGATGCGCTGCGCCGGCACGCCGATCTCTTTCGCCAGGCGGTAGTTGCTCATGCCCAATGGTTTGAGAAACTCTTCCGTCAGCATCTCGCCAGGTGAAACGGGTTTCAGCTGTCTGCGCATAAGCACCTCCGTCAGTGGTAATCCACGATTTCAACATCTCCGGCGTCGCCACCCGTCCAGCGGAAGCATATACGGAACTGATCGTTCACGCGAATGCTCCACTGACCGGCCCGCCCGCCTGCAACTGTTCGAGCCGGTTTCCGGGCGGCGCGCGCATATCCTCGATCCGCAAGGCAAGGTCGAGCTGCGTGAGTTTGCGCAACGCCGGACGCTCGATGTTCACGAAGCGCGCCACCCCTTGTAGCCGGAACTAGGCCGCAGTGTGCGCGCATCCGAACGATTTGATCGCCATCGTAGGCAATAGTAACGCATCACAACAATAACGTAAAGCGTTATTACTAAAGGCGAGACAAAACATTAACCGTCGCTGCCGCCCATTCCTCAATCCACCATCTCAATCGTCAACCCGGCATTCTCAACCAACCGCGCGATCAACCGCTGCCCCATCGCCCAGGTCACGGCCAGAGCCGCAAGCGAGGCCAAGGCGCCGTGACCTGAAGATATGGAAACAGACACCAGAATCTCCATGGAAAAATGGGGGCTCTCCAATCGCGGTTCAGTTTCCGAGGTCACTCAGCAGTTCTGGATGCTTATCCAGGAGACGAAACAGATTGACGACGGCCGGCAGAGGCGCGGCTTCGCCGCGTTCGTATCGCGAGAACGCATTGTGACCGCCCCCGGTCAGGCGCGCTGCGGCGACTTGGCTCAAGCCCAGTTTTAGCCGGACGCGTTTGAGCTCCTGACTCTGGTGCCGGCGCGCCCGCAGAACCAGTTCGTCGCCCGCCGCCGCATAACGCCGTGCACTGGCGTTGTCGAACTCGACTTCGCCGCAGGTTTCGCAGCGCCAGCCGGATACGTCCTTGACGACGCTGGTCATCCCGTCGTGCCTGACGATGAACTTTTCGCCCTTGAAACGGGTTGCCCCCTTGTCGGCCGCGCAGTTAATGCATTTTCTTACCATGCTCATTTCTCCTTGAACTGAATCACCGGCGCGGTGCCACGCAGAGTGACCTTGATATAAGCGTCGCGCCGGACCGGAGTTGACGCGGCATAGACATCTTGCCAAATACGATGATCGGAATATGCCGTCATCGATTTGTAAAAGTTTCGCCGGGACAAGGACGCGACCACGGCCAACATCTCCGCGGTCGTCAGCCCCATGTCCCGGCCGCCATCCAGCGCGGTCTTTGTGAAGGCCGCCGCGCCCAATTTGACGGTCTCGGCCTGTATGCGCGCGAGGACATGATGAGGCGCCCGCTTTTCCATAACAGCAAGTTACCCTATAAGGGTAATATTTTCAAGGCCGTCACCGGCTTGCAGTCATTGCGCCTCTGCGCCTGACTTTGATCGCCAAGACCTACCTTCCATTGGCCCAATCCCGGCAATTCGATCATGCGGCCGGCGTAGCCCCGGTACGATTATGAAGGCCGAACGCAGTGGCGCCCATGATCGAAGCCAAGTTTACAGCCATCGCGCGGCTCTCTCCTTGGCCCTCACTCCACCATCCCAAACGTCAACCCGGCATTCTCAACCAGCCGCGCGATCAGCCGCTGCCCCATCGCCGAGGCCGGTGTCCAGAAGCCCCCACCCACCTCGTCGCGCCCGGTCTCGCTCAAGCAGATCGCCGCTTCCGAAATCATCTTGGCGGTAGAGCCATAACCTGGGTCGCGGTCGCCGGTGACGCGCGCCTTGAAAATGCGGCCGTCAAACGCGGTGCCGATAAACAACAGATCGAAGTTCCCGCTCTCGCGCTGCGCCGGGGTCGGCCCTTCGCCCGGCTTGGGCAGCACAAAACGATTGAGCAACGCGCGCGTCGGCGCGAATGCCGCCGCCAATCCAAAAGCCCCCATCGCCCCGCTCACGGCAAGTGCTGCGGGCGAACCCAAAACGCCGCCACCCGTCATTATCGCCTCGTCGTACTTGAAGTCGCGGCCATAGGCATAGTTCATCACCGCGTTGGAGCGCTGCACGACCCGCGTGTTGATGGCGGCCATGATAAAAGGCGCCGTCCAGGATTTCGCATCGCCGTCATAGGCAACCGGCGGCGATCCGGGCTGCCGCACGCCCTGCCGCTGACCTTGGGGGTTCAACGCATAGGGATTGCCCAGCATCTGCCGCATCGCTTTGTTGCGCGTCGCCTCCTCCACCATGTTCATCATGCTGGCAATCGTGCCCCCGCTGGCACCGCCCTTCATCGATTTCACCCGCATGCGAATGGCGCGGCAGGGCTGGCCTGTGCGCTTCTTCACTTCGTCATTCAGGAACAACACGCCAAGGTCCGACGGGATCGAATCGAACCCGCAGCACGGCACAATGCGCGCGGCCGTTGCCGCGGCCTCATCCTGGTGCGCGTCGATCATGTTCTGGATCCAGGGCGTTTCACCCGCCAAATCGCAATAATCGGTGCCCGCTTTCGCGCAGGCAGCGACCAGCGCCGATCCGAATTTCGCGTAAGGCCCAACCGTCGTCAGAATGACTTTCGTGCGCGCAGCAAGCGCCTCGCAAGCTTTCGCATCGCTCGTGTCGGCAACGATCGTGGCAATCCGCGCGCCGCGTTCGCCCAGGGCCGCCTTCACCGCCTCGAGCTTGGCGGCGTTGCGGCCCGCCATCGCCCAGCGCACTTTGTTGTGGCCGTAGGTGTTGGCCATATACTCCCCAATCAGCGCGCCAACATAACCCGTGGCCCCGACGAGAACGATGTCGAACGGCGCCTCGTCATCCGGGGCCTGTCGTTTGGTCACGCGCGTCTCCTTGTTGTTGTGCACAATTGTGATGTGGCGTGCAGTGGCGCAAGAGCCATACAAGTCCGCGCCCCCACCAGCAAGGCGGCACCTCTGGCCTCAATCAACCAGCGCAACATGCCGCGGGCCGCCAGCTTGAAGTTTATATAAGTTCATTAAATGTTCTAGGAATATGCAGCGGTGAGGTTCCGGAACACACCGCGACTTGACACCGTGAACAATTCGGCCCCGCCATGCTCCGGCCTCGTGATCCTGCGCGAAAATTCATCGCAGGTGAGTGCCCCCAGTTGCGCCCCGGTTCACCGCCACCACCGGTTCAGCTCCGAGACAGTACATTGGAACCAATCCGCAAAAGTCTCAGAGAATCGATTGTCCTGGACCGAGCCCTGTCCGATCCGGAAAGCGCAATGCCTTCAGAAGCTTGCCACCCGAATGAGACAATTGGGACAGTGTTTTTGAGACACTGTCCGATGTCCTGTTCGTCCCAAAAATCCTACGCCCGGTGGTACGGATGTCCGCCCAAAATCGTCACCGCGCGATACAGCTGCTCCGCCAACATCGCCCGAACCAGCAAATGCGGCCAGGTTTGAGCGCCAAACGCTAGTGTAAGCCGCGCCCGCTGCTTGATCTCGGCAGTCAAACCGTCGCTGCCGCCGATCACAAAGACTATTTTTGCCTCGCCCGCGTCGCGCCACTTGGCCAGGTCTCGTGCAAAGTCCGCACTCGTGATCGACTTGCCCCGCTCATCCAGCGCCACAATAAAAGGGGGCATAACTGAGGCTGCAGGTTTGCGCTCATCAGTTTCCATCAACCCAAACGACGAAAAGCCAAGCGCCCGCCCCGCATCCCGCGCCCGCTCCAAATACGAAAGTGCCAGTAGCGTTTCCGGCGCAGACTTCGCCCGCCCGCCCGCAACAATATCGATGGCCAAAGCCAAAAGTCTAAACGGCCTCAGCCATCTGCTCGCTGCCGTTCCACATCCTTTCAAGATTGTAGAACACGCGCACCTCAGGCCTGAAGACATGAATAATCACATCCATGGCATCGATCAGGACCCAGTCGCCTTGCTTCAGGCCCTCCGCGCGGCACCGCATCCCGGCCTTCTTCAATTCCTCCGACAGGTGCTCGGCAATCGCTGCGACGTGCCGATTCGAGCGGCCACTGGCCACCACCATATAATCAGCCATCGGGCTTTTGTTTGAAATATCGATTGCCTGGACATCTTCGGCCTGGTCGGCGTCCAGCGATTTGATCACCAGCTCCAGCAGCTTCTTGCTCGCCGCCGATGCGACTTGTTTTGCTTTAGGTGTAGCCGCCTTCTTCACCGGAGCCTTGCGCTTCGCGGGAGCCTTGGCGGGTACTTTCGTCCTCGCAGTGCGAGTCGTACGCTTTGCGGTCAGGGGCTAATTCCTTCTGTTGCAGTCCAATTGAGTAAAGCCAATCTACCACAGTCTGGCTAACACAACGATGAGGAAATCGTTCATCTTGTGCGCTCTGAGGACTTAAGGCCACAGGCCGCTGTTGCGCAGATGCGTCCCCGAAGCCGGATCAAGCGCTTCCTGAATGAAAACCCATGCCGGCGGCTTACATCCCGCCAGATTTGCCGGGTCAAATATCCGGCTCTCGCCAAGATGCCGCGCCGCCGGACTGCACAACGCACGCATGGTGAATTCCGGCCGTGCGATCACCCCGATCGGGAGTGTGCTGGCAATTCCACGCCAGCACCGCCACAAGTGAAACGAGGATAAACTGTCCCCACCCATGAGCCAGACAAACCGCGCCTGGGCGAAAGTGGCCCGAAGGGCGCGGACAGTGTCGACGGTAAATCGGGTCTTCAACGCCAGCTCAACTGCACTCACATGGATGCGAGGGTGGTTGGCAGTTTCCCGCGCCCGCTCAAGCCGCAACGCCAGTGGCGCCATCCCTGCGGGACTCTTGAGAGGGTTCTGTGGCGACACCAGCCACCACACACCATCCAGCCGCAGACGCCGCAGTGCAATCAAACTGATATGCCGGTGCGCTTCATGGGCCGGATTGAACGATCCGCCAAGCAGGCCAATCCGCAAGCCCGCAGTGGCCTGCGCCTGCGCCTGCACCGGAAGTATCTCAGCTTCGAACCTGGCCATCGCCCCGCACGACATATTTGAAAGTGGTCAATTCGCGCGCGCCAACCGGCCCCCGCGCATGCAGACGTCCGGTGGCAATACCGACCTCCGCACCAAAGCCAAACTCCGCACCGTCGGCAAATTGCGTCGATGCATTATGCAAGACGATAGCGCTATCGACCTCTCGCAGGAAAGTCTCAGCAGCGGCAAAATCTTCCGTCACAATCGATTCCGTGTGAGCCGAGCCATACTTGCCGATATGCGAAATGGCGCCCTCGACACCCTCGACGATCTTGACCGCGATGACGGCATCAAGAAATTCCGTGTACCAGTCCTCTTCAACCGCCGCATGAACGCGTGGATCGATGGTTTGCGTGATCCTGTCCCCACGCACTTCGCAGTCCGCCTCCAGCAACGCTGTCACCAGCGGGCGCAGCAACCGCGAAGCCCCCGCCGCATCGACCAGCAGCGTTTCCGCAGCGCCGCACACCGACACACGCCGCATCTTGGAATTGAGCACGATTTCCACCGCCTTTGTGATGTCCGCCGCTTTGTCTACATATACATGGCAATTGCCGTCCAGATGGGCCAGGACCGGCACGCGAGCCTCCTTCTGAACCCGCGCCACCAGACTCTTCCCGCCCCGGGGAATGATGACGTCGATGGTTCCGCCAAGACCGCTCAACATCTGACCTACCGCCGCGCGATCATTGGTCGGAACAACTTGCACCGCCTCTGCCGGCAAGCCAACCCGCAGCAGACCCACCGCAATCGCATCCCGGATCGCAAGCGCCGATCCCATGGCTTCCGACCCGCCCCGCAAAATGACGGCATTGCCCGCTTTCACGCTCAGCGCCGCTGCGTCACCAGTCACATTGGGCCTACTCTCATAAATAATGCCAATCACGCCAATGGGCACCCGCACCCTCGATATCTTCAAACCATTGGGCCGCGTCCATTCCGCTTCCGCATCTCCAACTGGATCGGGAAGCCAGGCCACGGTCTCGATGCCTTTGGCCATGCCCTGCAGTGAAGCAGAAGTAAGTTTCAGCCGGTCAGCAAACGCGCTCTTTGCACCAGACGCGACGGCCATTTCAAGGTCCCGCGCATTCGCCGCCAGGATCGATTTCTCACAGGCCATGATCGATTGGCTCATCGCATGCAATGCAGCCGACCGTTGGCTCTTGTCGGTTTTCACCAGCACGCGCGATGCCGAACGGGCAGCAGCACCGATACGCTGCATCGTCACGTCAAGATCTTTGCCGGAAGCATTCATCAGCGCGTCAGAACCATATCATCACGGTGGATCAACTCGGATCGCCCACGGTAACCCAGCAGCGCCTCGATCTCGCCACTTTTCGCCCGGCAGATCTTGCGCGCATCCTCCGCGCCATAAGCAACCAGTCCGCGCGCAACTTCCCGTCCGGCGTCGTCTCTCACAACGATGCAATCGCCACGTTCGAACGCACCTTCGATAGCGGCAACCCCCGCCGGCAAAAGGCTCTTGCCTTGCGTAAGCGCTGTCGCTGCTCCCGCATCAATTGCAACACTGCCAGCGGGTTTCAGCGTGCCCGAGATCCAGCGTTTGCGCGCCGCAGCAGGCGACCCGGACGCAACGAACCAGGTGCAACGCGCACCAGCTTCAATCGCCGCCAATGGCGCGGCGGTGGCGCCACTTGCGATCACCATGTGCGCGCCCGCCTCCGTCGCAATCCGGGCTGCCAGGAGTTTGGTCGTCATTCCGCCCGATCCCATATCGGAACCGGCAGCCCCGGCCATCGCTTCAACTTCAGGGGTGATGGATGCAACCTCCGCGATGAATTTCGCGTTCGGATTTTGCCGCGGGTTTTCAGCGTAGAGCCCGTCGATATCGGACAACAGGACCAGACAATCCGCTTCAATCATGCCCGTCACGCGCGCCGCCAGCCGGTCATTGTCGCCGAAGCGGATCTCGGCCGTGGCGACCGTGTCATTCTCATTGATCACCGGCACACTGCCCAGAGCAAGCAACGTCTTGAGCGTTGAGCGCGCATTCAGATAGCGCCTCCGGTTTTCGGTATCACCCAACGTCAGCAAAATCTGCGCCACCGTCAGACCATGCGCCGCCAGCGCCTCGCTCCACGCACGCGCCAGTGCGATCTGGCCAACTGCCGCTGCAGCCTGCGCTTCCTCAAGTTTCAAAGCACCTGATGTCAGTTTCAAAGCGCGCCGGCCCAGCGCAATCGCGCCTGATGAAACCAGCACGACATTCTGTCCCCGCGCCTTGATGCGTGCGACATCACCCGCAAACGCTGTCAGCCATCCGTGCGCCATTCTTCCAGTCGCCGCATCGACCAGCGTTGAGGATCCGATTTTGACGACAAGCGTGTGTGCGGATGTGAGCCTGTCGCTCACGGCGACCAGCCTCGGTCGGTCGGCGGCCCCTCCGGCTCTTCTTGCCGTTCCAAGGCGCGCACAGCTTCAGGGTCGGCAAGATGGGCCGACGGATTTTCACGCCGTGCATCGGCAATCGCCGCTGCAAGCTCGCGCAGAATTTCGGTCAATCCGACGCCCTGCTCACCCGAAAGCGGCAATGCGATGACGCCTGCGATTTCGGCCAAAGCGCGCCGCTTGCGCTCCATGTCACCCGAACTCATTAAATCGATTTTGTTCAGGCCCACGACTTCGAATTTGTTCTCAAGGCCATGCCCATACGCGGTAATTTCGTTGCGCACAGTGGCATAGGCTTTCGCGATCTCTTGGGCCGGCAACCCGCCATCCACCAGATGCAGCAACACACTACAGCGCTCGGCATGACCCAAAAACCGGTCGCCAAGACCCACACCTTCGTGCGCACCCTCGATCAGGCCAGGCAAGTCAGCGATCACGAATTCAACTTCATCGACCGCCGCCACACCCAATTGCGGATTGAGCGTCGTAAAAGGATAGTTCCCGATCTTTGGCCGCGCGCTGGTAACGGTCGACAGGAAAGTCGACTTGCCCGCGTTCGGCTGTCCGATAATTCCAACATCGGCAATCAACTTCAGCCGCAGCCAGATTGTGAACTCTTCACCCTTTTCGCCTGGCGTCGATTTGCGTGGCGCCCGGTTGGTCGAACTTTTGAAATGCGCATTCCCAAGACCGCCTTCGCCACCGCGTGCCACGGCGAATTCTTCACCCGCGCGCGTCAGGTCATAGAGCAGCGTCTCATTGTCCTCAGCGAACACCTGCGTTCCGACCGGCACCTTCAGCAAGATGTCATCGCCCGCGCCGCCAGTCCGGTTTTGCCCCATGCCTTGCGTGCCGCGCTTGGCCTTGAAGTGCTGTTGATAGCGGTAGTCGATCAGGGTGTTCAGATTATGCGTCGCTTGCAAAACGACGTGACCGCCCCGGCCCCCGTTGCCGCCGTCAGGGCCGCCGAATTCAATAAACTTCTCGCGGCGGAATCCGACGCACCCCGGCCCGCCATCGCCGGCTTTGATGTAAAGCTTTGCTTGATCCAGAAACTTCATGGCAGCAGGGGGTCACCAAGCGCGGGGTTGCGCCAAAAACCCGGCGGGCAAGAATTGCAATCATGCCCCCCCGGGAAACACCTCTTTCACTTAGTACATGCGGGAGAATTGCGCGAGGGGGATTCGCAAGGGCTGCCACAAAAGAAAGCCCTCAGCCTTCAAGCAACCGCCGCCGTGCACCCCTTATTTTGCGTGCTCTCCAGCCACCATTCACGCGTCATCTCCATTTCCAGGCACAGCACCTTGGCGCCGCGTGCCATCGAAAACCGCTGGACTTCGCAAGTATAGCGCAACCCCAGTTTCGCCAGAATGCGGCCCGAAGCATGGTTATCTGCATAGTGCCCCGCCACGATCCGGTCGAGCTGCAGCACGCCAAAGGCGTAGTCACGAACAGCGATCGCCGCTTCGCTGGCATAGCCACGGTTCCAGTAAGGCTCGCCCAGCCAGTAACCAAGCTCCCATTCCGCGCTGTCGCGCACGCCGACGCCGATGCCGCCAATGAGCAGCCCGTCCAGCGTCACCGCCAGCGTCACCGTTTTGCCACCCGCCCACAGCGAAGGCTGCTTGGCGATCCATTCGTCTGCAGCGGCGTCCGTGTAGGGAAATGGCATCGTGCTCAGGTTCTTCGCCACCCGCCAGTTGTTCGCAAGCGCAACCAGGCGCGCCCGGTCCTGCACGCCAACCGGCCTCAAAATCAAACGCTCTGTGACAATCGCTCTAAACTCGGACACCGCACTTCTCCTCAAAACCAACGCGAGGGAGAAGACAAAAAAGAGGAAGATGGCGGCCCATCTCCCTCTTAAGAGTATTCGGACCGCCTTCCCGTTTGTCCCGGGAGCGATCCTGAAATTGATCGTCCGGTTATTCTGCCGCCGCCATCGCCGCTACCGG
>Ga0163151_10002827_pt1 | contig 26039 bp, 10 predicted proteins | sample OliLakLV19MP5IB2_FD_145596 | JGI IMG/M metagenome (GOLD analysis project Ga0163151, IMG submission 145596) | Freshwater microbial mat bacterial communities from Lake Vanda, McMurdo Dry Valleys, Antarctica - Oligotrophic Lake LV.19.MP5.IB-2 | ecosystem: Environmental > Aquatic > Freshwater >...
ATTATTTGATTATCAATTAGTTATATCGTTATTTATTAACAATTTGATTTTTAGAACTCCCCTATAATTAAATATGAATGAAATCCAAATAAGGCTATCGTTATTAAATACTAAATAAATTGAAGTTTAAAGGGAGGTGGAATCCGTCGGCAATAAAATATCCAGTAGAAAGTAAGGTATTCGGGTTTTGCTAACCTAATATTATAACCGGTTCCGACTTCCTATTTTTTACTTCTTTAAGCTTTCTTCGCGGCTAAATAAATAGGTCTTACATATATTAAAATCTCTATCTGTACTGGATGTTTAGCTGCATTAATGTGTAAAAGCACACAAAAGCAACTTACGACTTATGACAAGAATTGATTTTGACTACTTACACGAAATTAAGTGTATTGCATATCTAAGCCGATTATTTAATTAACTATGAAAAAAAATATTTTTCTTATTGTGGTTTTTATAAACACTTTACAATTATTCTATTTAAACACAAAAGCACAAACCATTTCTGAAGATTATGTTGATGGGTGGATCTGGTTTCGTATTACTGAAAGCTGCACTGTAAAATATGATCCGCAGCAAGATCCACAAAATCTATCTGTTAATTCTCTACCATTTCTTTTGGAAATAGCTGAAGAGTGTAGTTTCACAAAATTATCACAACCTTTTTTTGCAGCAAAAAATTCACAAGACCTTTTAAATACATATCAATTTGAATTTGCTGATCATCAAAAAGTGTTATCGATCATAAAAAAAATTGAAGCCAGTGGAATGGTAGTTTATGCAGAAAGAGTTCCTTTAAACAAACCCTGCATAACCCCGAATGATCCGAACTTTTCCTCTCAATGGCATTTAAGTAAAATTAATGCTACTGCCGCATGGAACTATTTTTCATCCGGAAGTAATATCGTTGTTGCAATTGTTGATGATGCTATTGAACGTTCACATTCCGATTTAAATGCAAACCTATGGGTAAACCCCGGCGAGATAGCAAGTAATGGTATTGATGATGATAACAATGGATATATTGATGATGTAAATGGTTATGATATGGCTAATAATGATAATAACCCCGATCCTTCTGATTCAACTTTCTCTCATGGAACTCATGTTGCTGGTATTGCATGTGCCAGAGCCAACAACAATAACGGAGTGGCATCTATAGGTTATAGCACAAAATTAATGTGTGTAAAAGCAAGTTCCGTGGCTTCCAGTATTTCATTCGGGTATTCTGGAATAGTTTATGCCGTTGCAAATAAAGCAGATATAATAAACATATCATGGGGGTCAAAATATTACAGCGCCACATCCGAAAGTGCAATGGCCTGGGCCTATGCACAGGGAGCTATTTTGGTTGCAGGTGCCGGAAATAATGGTGACACCAATCGTTTTTATCCCGCAGCATATCCAAATGTAATTTCGGTTGCCGGTACAAATAGTGGTGATGTAAAACATTTTTCCTCCACCTATGGTAACTGGATCGATGTATCTGCACCAGGACATGATATCTATAGTACAAAAATCGGAAACAAGTACGGAAACAGCACAGGTACTTCAATGGCCAGTCCATTAGTAGCGGGTTTGCTTGCTTTAATGAAATCCCTGAATCCAAATTTATCGAAGACTGACCTTATCAATTGTCTAAAAAGTACGGCAGCAAATATTAACAGTTCTAACCCTACGCGCGTGGGTCTTATGGGTGCAGGCAGGATAGATGCTTCCGCAGCCATGTCGTGTATTTCCTCTACATTACTTTGGTCGCCTATTGCAGACTTTAATGTTTCTTCCCGTTCGATTTGTGCAGGAACATCAGTTACATTCACAGATAAAAGTCATCATGGTGTTAGTACCAATTGGAATTGGACCTTTCCAGGCGGAACTCCTTCAACAGCAACGAGCCAAAGTGTTACAGTAACTTATAACACACCGGGCAGCTATAGTGTGTCCCTGACATCGAGTAATGCGAATGGGAACGATTCAGAAATAAAAAGCGCATACGTTACGGTGTATTCTACAACTGCTAAATACAATAGCTCTTTTTATTCTGAAGGATTTGAAGGGAGTTCCATTCCTAACAACGATTGGATACGCAATTCCACTAATTCAATTAACTGGGGTCAGTTTTCCTCTGCATCAGCCTCTGGTGCAAAATCAGTAATATTCCCTAATCATAGCAGTTCTTCAGGAAATATTGCCGAACTGATTGGCCCTTCTTTTGATCTGTCAAAGATGACCTCACCCACTCTTACTTTTAAACAAGCATCGGCACCTAAAAGCACACCATCGTACGATAGGCTGGATGTATACTTATCCTCTGACTGTGGAAACTCGTGGACGGCAATTTATTCCAGATTAGCACAACCCTTATATTCCAGTGGGGCAATAACCTCCTTTTTTATACCCACATCAACAGACTGGAGGCAAGAAACTGCGACAATACCTTCTGCATTTTGGAATAACCAAAATACAATGATCAAGTTTAAGTTTACAGGCGGCGGTGGTAATAATATATTTATAGATGACATAAATATTTTCGGGAATATATCGGGTACTGAAGAGAACATCGAACTTACTGATTATTCCGTTTTCCCGAATCCAACGGATGAAACATGTACCATAAAATTTTCATTGAATAACAAAGGCCATGTTCAGTTACAATTGATGGACATGCTGGGAAAAAACATAAAGACAATAGAGAGCGCGGAATTTTCTGCGGGATCTTATGAATACACTTTAAACAGTAAAACAGAAAACATTACCCCGGGAATGTATTTTATTAAATCCACTGTAAACAAACAGCAATCTTCGGTTATTAAACTACTAATTCAATAATAAGACGGATAATACATGAATATATCATGCGACCGCTTAAAAATGATATTGAAAATCTTAAAAGGGCAATAGTTATTGCTATTTCAACTTCCGATCAATAAAAAGTGTTGGAGAAGTTTTGAAATTGCATTAATTATAATGTATTTGTTTGATACATACAAAAGCTTATATTTTATATGTATTCAACTTCCGATTAATAAAAAAACTGCTGAGTTTATAGTCGCCGGCATTCGTATTTTGTATAAGCGAGTTTAAGGAAATAAATATTAATACATTCCCCATGAGTGCAAGCCATTTTGTAAAAAGCAGTATAGCGAATAAAGCAACCTTATTTTTTTTGCTGGTTGTTTTTTCGCAATTTTTTTCGTTTGCCGGCTCAACGTCTTCTGTTGCTTCAGGGTTGAGAGGAGCAGGTATCGGTTTCACCGAAAACAAAGGACAAATTGCAGACGACCAGGGAAGCATAAGGCCTGATGTGCTATTTACAGGAGATGGAGGCGGAACATTATTATTTATCCGTGAAACAGGTATAAGCTATGTACTTAAATCAGATCCCATACCTGAAGATGCATCCGAGGATTTTTATAGCCGGGAAGAACTGAATTGTTATACTCACCGGGTGGATGTAGATTTTATTGGTTGTAACTCTTTTTCAACTGTTATAAAAATGGATGAAGTGGAAGGGTACAAAAATTTCTATTACCCTCATTGCAGCAATGGGATTACGCATGTTAAAAGTTATAATTCTTTGTTGCAAAAAAATATTTATAAAAATATAGACATACTTTATAAAGGAGGGAAATCGGAAGGATTAAAATATGACATAATAATTAATCCCGGCGGCAGAGTAGATGATGTTGTGATGAAATATTCAGGGCAGGACGATTTGAAAATAGTGAACGGAAATATTGTTGTAACAACTTCTTTAGGACAATTAACCGAATACATGCCCAAAGTATATCAGGAAATAGAGGGGAAAATAAAAGATGTGAAAGCGAGGTATGAAATGACAGAAGAAAAAAAGATTGTATTTAAAGTTGACAAATACAATGAAAATTATCCATTACTCATAGATCCCTGGATAACCTATTTTGGCGGTTTAAATAACGAGTTTGGGGCTTCGATTGCGACAGACGCAAACGGCAATGTGATTTTTGTAGGGAAAGTAAACTCTGTAACTAACTTTCCTATTCAGGGCGCAGCTCAGGGAATATTAGTTGCAGGGTATGATTCTTATGTTAGTAAAATGGATCAGGCGGGAAGTCTTGTCTGGTCTACTTATTACGGAGGTTCAGGATTAGATGAAGCATATGGTGTGCATGCAGATCCTACTACAAATGATATTTATTTTTGCGGAGGTACCACATCATCCAATTTTCCTATAGGAGCAGCGGTAGGACAAACAAGTTTTCTGAATACTTATCCGGGAATCAGAAGTGCTTATTTAGTAAAATTTACACCTGCCGGCACACGGCTGTGGTCAACATTTTATGGCGATATTACAGGGGTTACATATGCGGCTGATATAACTACCGATGCAAACGGTGATGTAGTTATGGTGGGAACTACCGGCTCAAATACAAATATTGCAACAGCTGCAACTTTCCGGCCTGCGCCTGTCGGGGGGCCTAACGACTTTTACGTTGTTAAATTCAGATCAATTGGCACAAGAATTTGGGGATCCTACCTGGGAGGAACAAATAGCGAAATCTTTGGCAGTATTTCCTGTGATGCTTCTAATAATATTTATATTGGAGGTGCGACTGCTTCAAATGATTTTCCGGCGACCGCTGGAGCCCACCAAATATTTAGAGCTGGTGGTGCAGATGCTGTTTTATTTAAATTTAATTCTTTAGGTCAGGGAGTATGGGGCACTTTTTTTGGGGGTGTCCAAACGGATGCAGCTTATGATGTAAAAGTTGATAATACAGGTGATGTTTATATAGGCGGTGTTACTCAGTCAACAACAGGCATCTCAACACCCGTTTCTTTTCAGGCTGCCAAAAATCCCGGATCAACAGCGGCTTCATCCGATGCCTTTCTCGCTAAATTTAATTCGGCAGGTAGTATTTTATGGGCAACGTATTTAGGCGGAAATACCAGTATCAATGTCATTAGCAATGCAGTAGATTATATCACAGGAATAGCAATAGACTCTTACAATAATGTTGTGGTTGGGGGAGATACATACAGCGACGATTTCCCTGTTACATCCTGTGCATATCAAACTGTATTTTCAGGAACAGAAGATCAGTTTATTACAAGCTTTACGCCAAATGGAGTTATGATTTGTTCAACCTATATCGGCAATGGAAGTTCATTGAGTCCTCATAACGAAAGCGATATCGGTGGCGGTACAATTGCGGCTAGCGGTGGGTTTATTCATCTCATAGCAAGAACAGACAATAATTATCCCGTAACACCTGGTTGTTACCAGCCTGTTTGCGGCGGTGATCTGGACGCTGCAATTGTTCAACTCTGCCTCACATCCTGTGGCATAACAAAAATCATTGCAGGTTTTAGCGCCAGTAAAACAATTTTATGTAAAGGAGAACCGGTTAATTTCAGCATTCAAAACACTTCATGCAGCCAGGTAAATACCACATATTTATGGACATTCAACGGGGCCAGTACAGGAAGTTCAACAGCAATGAATCCAACAGCCATCAGTTATCCTTCAACGGGAACATATCCGGTAAAAGTTGTGATAACCACTCCTTGTGGAAAAGATTCTGTAGAAAAGCTAACGTACCTTAATGTTATTTCCTGTGCCTGCATACCCACAAGCAGCACAATAACAGCCACCACTTGCAGCACATACATTACTCCATCGGGAAAAACAATTACCGGCTCAGGCACTTATTTAGATACCATTCCTAATGCAGCCGGATGCGATTCTATCATCACTATTAACGTAACTATTAATCAGGCAACAAGCTATACAATTACTACTACAGTATGTAACAGCTATACAAGCCCTGCAGGTAATATTTATACATTAAACGGAATATATAATGAAACTATTCCCAATATGGCAGGATGTGACAGCTTACTTACCATTAACTTAATTGTAAATCAATCTTCCCATACAACTGACAGCATATCTGTTTGCTACGGCGAATCAGTTGTTATACATGGCCAGATTCAGACTGTGGCAGGGGTCTACACTCAGGTTTTCCCTGCAGCCAATGGCTGCGATAGTACATCCACAATCAATTTTATTGTACACCAAAATCCAACGGCTTCTTTTACATCTGCCCCTAATCCTACAAACTTAAGTAATCCTACAGTTTATTTTACCGATCATTCTGTTAATGCCAGTCAATGGTTCTGGAATTTTGGTGATGTACACAACTCTTCTTCAAACGCGCAACACCCTAATCATACTTATGCTGATACAGGCAGGTATGAAGTAACTCTTATAGTTGCAAGTGAACACGGTTGTATGGATACCATACAACAACCCATTATAGTAAAAAGCGATTATATAATTTATATCCCAAACACATTTACTCCCAATGGAGACGGAATAAATGATTTGTTTTTACCAAAGGGAACAAATCTGGACATCGAGGATTATGCCTTTTATATTTTCGATCGTTGGGGTAACCTGATATTTGAAACCAATGATACTTCGAGAGGCTGGGATGGAAAAGCGAATGAAGGAAGAGAAATCGCACAGGTAGATACTTATATATGGAAAATAAGCATGAAAGATAATGTAGGGGTGAACCATAAGTATCTGGGACATGTAACATTGTTGAGGTAGATAAGACATAAGTAGTTAACGAATTAAGGTTTGAAAAAGGGGAGGGCAATATAATACCTCTCCCCAATAAAAAAGCCAAGAGTCTGTTCCCTCATCAAGCACCAGTTTTAGCGTTGCCATAATAAAAGTATTAGGCTGAGTAGCTGCTAAATTTGCAAGTGGAATTGGAATTTAGGGGAGTAAAATCAGTCTTTCTGAAGAATAAAATACAAGACCATAAAACTAAAAAGCCTCATAGAACTTAATCTACAAGGCTTTAAAGTGGTGGAGCCTGACGAACCAAAGTTAAACCTTTCAAAGCTAAAAAAACATTTATTACTCATAATTTCAGCTACGGTTAAACCATAGCTATTTGAGCAATACCTATATTTACTCGAGTAATTCAAGTTTCAAGTCTATGGCAAAAAAAAATTACCCGAGTAAAAGAAAACCTGCCGTTAAGTGGGAATGCCCCTTCTGTAAGAAAAGTATGAGCATTAGAGGAAAAAGTGGCCATTTAAACCTTGTCCATGCACAATCTCTCCTTCCGAAGGAAAACAACCCTGCTCCTTTCATCAAAAGAGATATACTTCCTAAGAAAAGGCCATTGGCAAGAGCAGACATTAGAAATCTTCTCGATGACATTAAAATTCTCACATCCCGTGAAAAACCCAATGATCTTTTGAGCAAGCGTAAAACATATCTACAGTGTGAATTTCTTATCAGAGAGATGGAAATAAAATTTCAATGTACGCTGGAAGATGCTTTGAAAAAGTTCCTTTGAAACTCCAATAACCAATTCATTTTTATCTTCATAGGCAACTCCTTCAAAGAGCGAATGATCAAAAGAAGGATTTTCCGGATAATGGAATTTAATCCATCCTTTTAATTCATTTGCACTTTCAAATATTATATCTCTTAACTTTGTTGCATCATTTAAGTATCTAATAATTATATAATATGGCTTCTTTTGGTGATAATTTGAAACGATACCGAATGAATAATAATTTTTCCCAGGCAGAGCTTGCGGAATTGGTTGGGATGCATTGTACGCATATTTCTCGGTATGAAAGAAAAATTACAAAACCTACTTTAGAAGTGATTAAAAAATTTGCCGAAAGCTTAAAGGTTTCTACTGATCAGTTGATTTATGGTGAAAGCGAAAGGGTTAAGGTGAAAATTAATGACCAGGAATTGTTAAGGATGTTTACTCGAGTGCAATCTTTGCGCAAGGATGATGTGCACTGCATCAAAAGTATGCTCAATGCTTATATTCTTAAAACGGATATGCGACAAAATTATCAGCGTAAAAGCACTAAGTAAGGAAACAGCTGCTGAATATGCAGCGGGCTTATCTTGTTTTATTGTTCACACATTTAACGAACTTCCTAACGAAAGCATAGGAAGATACATAGCTACAACGATAAAACCGACGATAGCTCCCAAGAGCAGGATGAGCGCTGGTTCGATAAGAGAGTTTAAAAAAGCTGTTTGATTTTCCACTTCCTGCTCATATTCTTTGGCAAGCTTTCCGAAAATTGTATGTAACTGTTTTGTTTCGTTGCCAACGCGGATCAACGATATTAGACGCTTATCATAGAATTTATAAAGTGATAAGCATTCATGCAGCTTAGCCCCTTCATTAATTATCTTTTTTGTAGCATGCTCTATTGATTTCTCTACCGGGTAAAAACTGATCATATTTTTCACCAAGCCCAAGGCCGTTATTTGGTGGACTTCCGAACTTATCAGTAGGTGCATAGCATAGCAGAAGCGGGCATGATACACTTTTTTAATTATTTTACCAAGAACAGGTATCCTGAGAACAAAATTAGAAGAGTATCTCCGGAATCCTTCTTTCTTTCTTATTGCGTAGAGGCTCAACACTATCACTGTAATAAATAAAATAGAAATACCCAAGTAGCTACCTACCCACTCTGAAGTTTTCATCAGAAGACGGGTCACATAAGGCAGTTCCACGTTAAACATTACAAAGAGATCGGCAAAAGACGGGATCACATATTTCATCATAAAAATAATCACGCCAAGCGCTGTTAATAAAATAAATGCAGGATATGAAAGCGCCTGAAAAAGTTGTCGCCTTAATTTTTCTTTACCTTCAAAATATTTAGCCAGGTGAGCCAATACATCGTTTAATCTTCCCGTCTGTCTTCCAATTTCAATATTAGTTATCTCATATGGGGAAAACTGTCCTGTAGCTGCCATAGCCTCGTCCAAGTGTTTTCCGTTGCTCACAGCATCTTTAATCTTAATAAAAAAAAGTTGATGGTTTTTGTTTTTTTCTTCTTCACAAATAATATCAAGTGCCGGTTTACTGTCCACTCCTGAGGATAAGAGGATATAGAGTTCAGAATAAAAGTGTTCCTTTTTTTTGTCACTTAGTTTTGCACTAAAAAATGGTATGTCACTATTCAGAAAATCTCGCAGGCCATTTTTTCCATCGGTCTTTTTTGCCGAAGGAGAAGCGCTTTCTGATGTTTTCAGCTTTTTTAAATCAACCGGCATTAATATTTTTTTATTTCCTGTTTTAAAAAAAGTACTGATTATTTTAATTTTTCACTAACTAACCGATAAATTTCATTTATAAATTCCACTCCTTTTTCATGATATTTTTTTATATACTGTAGGTCTTGAATAAAAGCATAGTCTGTCTCTATTAACTCAATGCCCTTTTCGGATTTTAAAAATTGGTATTCGGGTTGTTCTTCCGATAGTAAGGGGAATTTCCTGAGATTATCTTTGATTTTAAGAATTCCTTTGATCTGATCATTTGCTTTCAAATCAGCCCACATTGTTATCAAGGATATATTAATATTCAATGCTTCTTTTAAATAATTTCTGCTCCTTTCAATTCCCTGCCCTTCGCTATATTTAGAATAAGATTTCATTGATGTTTTCAGACTCCAATTTATTGCAATACATATTGCATCTAGGGATGCCTCTATAGATGAAGAGCATGTAACAAATAGTGACTCATAAACTTCCTTATGGTGTAGATCAGCCATTGCCCCTGCAAATTCTTTCAACATTTCATCCGGGATTTGACCCTCCTTAATTAATTCTAAGGACAAACCAAGTTCTGAAACAGCCTTTTTCTCTTTTTCTAAAGTATGTATAAGATTGCCTATTTGAACAGATTCTTCATTGAGTTCTCTTTGCAGTCTTAAAAGAAAAGTTGTCATTTGTTTATTATTTAAATCTATAATAATTAATTATCTAAAATACAGTTTCCAAAAATTAATAATTAACATTTAATTATGCATGCCTCCTATAATAGAAAATAACAAATGCGATTTCGTACGAAATGTCAACAAATATTACATGTGTAATATTTGTGGCAAAATTATATTGTTTTGATTGAAAAGAATTTAATATAATTGCACAGGAATTCTGACAATCTTAGTTTACTATTTAAGTCAGACGGCTCTTCATGAAAAAAAATCCCCTAAAAACCAGCAAGCATTCATGACTAAGAATGTAAGTTACATAGCGTTGGTCATAGGTGTTATATCGCTCTCGATATGTTCATATTTCCTTCTCAATAGCAACAAGAAAAAAATAGTGTACGTCCGCTCCACCGATCTTATCTATGGATATACTGGAATGCAAGAAGCTCATAAGGAGTACAAGCAAAAAACAGAGATATGGCAGGCAAATATCGATACATTACAAAGAGGTTATTTATTAGCTATAAATCGGTATCGGGATGATTCTCTTAACCTTTCTGAAAAGGAACATATAATAAGACAACGATCATTGGTCAGGCAAGAACAGAGCATATATGATTATAGTAATGCGATAAACCAAAAAGCAAAGGAAGAAGATGACAAGATAACCGAAGGTGTACTTAATCAAGTAAATGCCTTTGTAGAAGAATATGGAAAAAGAAAAGGCTATAGTATCATATTAGGAACAACCGCTTCCGGGAATATATTATATGGCGATGAAAAAATGGATATTACAAATGAAGTATTGGAAGAGCTAAACAAAACATATACGGGTGAAATTAAAACGAATTAAACGACCATTAATAATGAGTTTAAGTGTTCTTCTTATTTCATTTGTTTCGTGCGATAACACACAAGAGATAAAAAATATAGAAGAGTATCTTAAATGGATCAATTTAGAAGAAAATGGTTTAGTAAAACAAAAAAGTGTTAATGGTATTTTAATGAAGGTAAAACTCCTAACTCCCGATTATCTTGCCTACCTGGAGAATAGGGGAAATACCAACGGTCAAAAAGCGGATAGTCTTATCAGTCATTACAGTGGCTCCTATACTTTTGTGTTATCAATTGGGCCTGATGAGAAATCAGGAAATAGTGGAGATATTATGTATAAAGGTGTTCAAGAATATAAAGAATATGCCGAACGCATGTTAACTATGAACTTTGATATGGAGCAATATATAAAATTAACTTTAGATGATATGGAGTATAAGCCGGTGCTTTCATCGATGGAAAATGTATATGGGTTAGATAGCAAACGAAACCTAATTTTTGTTTTTGCCCCTAACAATGAAAAGGATAAAAATTTTACAAACAGCTCTCAACTTGATTTTATATATGATGGTCAAATGTTTGATTTAGGAGTTAATCATTTTGTTTTTAAAAAAGAAGATATTGTTAATGCGCCCAAACTCTCTTTACAGGAAATTAATAAAGCCAACTGATACTATGAAAGAAACATTGAAATATAAAATTGGCAGAAAAGTATTGTTCACTACAGGACTTCTAATGCTTTCTGAAATTATTTTCCCTACTGCTTCATTTGCATTAACAAGCGGTCCTGCTTCACCCGAATTTTCAAGCTTTGAACCGGTTGCAACAACAAATATGGTGAATGAGTTTACAGGAGATTTTATGTATAATCTTCCTGTGCTTAATATTCCCGGAGCGAATGGTGGTGGATATGCACTTTCCCTTTCTTATCATAGTGGTACTTCCCCTGAAGAAGAAGCTTCTTGGGTTGGATACGGTTGGACATTGAATCCGGGGTCAATTAACAGAGGAAAGAGAGGGTTTCCGGATGACTCTAAAGGGTCGACAGTAAATTATTGGAGCAAAACAAAACCGAACAGAACTGTTAGTCTTGGAGGTTCACTTAGCGTGGAGGCGTTTAGTGCAGATTTGAAAAATCTTTTGGGAGGCAGTGTAAATGCTTCTTTGCGTTATAATAATTACAAAGGGTTCGGCATTTCTAAAGGAGTAAATCTTTCTATTGCAAAAGGATTGGTTTCATTGGGTTATTCAACTTCTGATGGAGAGGGAAGTTTTTCAGCAAGAGTAAATCCTATGGCAATACTTAGCTTATTAAAAGACAAGCAACAGGAAGATGACAAAAATTCGCAGAAGCATACTTTAAAAGAGGGAATAACAAAAGTTCGTAATTCCGGAATAGGCGCTTTAAGTCTTGTAGGAAGCAACTATGGAATTTTTACTCATTCTGGTGCTGTAAGGGCATCCAACATGACGAAGTATAAGGGAGGATCTGTAAATCTTTCTTTTGGTTTTATTCCTACAGGTATTCCATTGCAGTTAGGGCCAAATGTGGAGTTAAGTGGAAATTATTCCTGGCAACAAAATGTAAATAGCAATGATCAAAGCGATGCAGCTGATCCCATTGGAACCTACGGATATATGTACTTGGCTTCCGCTACAGCAGGAAGTTCACAAATGGATTATTATACAGAAAAAGATAATCCGTATGATAAACGCGATTATTATTTGGGAGTTCCTTTCAGTAATGCTGACAACTATGCCATTTCAGGAGAAGGTATTGGTGGAGGTTTTAGAATGTATAACAAAACTGCCGGACATTATTCTCCAAGAAATGTAACCAGCAAGATTGATATCATTAATGTTGGAGGTGAAGTTGAGGCCGGACTTGATGTGGGTGCTGGTGCTGATCTGGGTGCAGGCTTTCAGCGATTCAGAAGTAAGGGATGGAATCTTTCAGGAGGCTTCTCTGATTCTGCTGTTGCGGGCAATATTGTAGATGAACCGTATTTACTCAGATTTAATAATGATGCGGGGGGATATTTCGATTTTAATAATGACGGATTACAAAGAGCATCGATAAATACAGATAAAGCAACGCCTGGCTTTAAAGCTTTCAGTGCTGATATCGCCGGAATAAATACCACCTCTAATGCGAATAACAGGTCCGGGCGATCTTCTTATATAGCCTACCATACTAACAAGGAAATGACTTATATAAAAAATTCTAAAAAGTATAAAACATACACACTGAGTAAGGATATCAACGATCTTGTTGATCGACCATCTGTAAATGATGGTGTTGGAGAAATGGTTGTTTTTAATGAGGATGGTACTAGATATAATTATGGCTTACCAGTTTATTCGCGAAAAGAATCTAACCTTCAGTATGATGTTATAGGTGTTTCGGCAGGAAATATTAAAAACAATTATATCGCATACAGAGATGTTTCCGATATAAATAAATTAAAAACAAAATTAGGTGAGGAGTCACCTGCGCCGTATGCTTCCACTTACCTTTTAACTGAAATAACTTCGACTGATTACTCTGACCGTACTTTCGATGGGCCAACAGATGATGACTTTGGAGGATACACGCGCTTTAGTTACAAAAGAGAACATGGAGCTTTTAACAAGAATGCTTCCGCTGAATGGTACAGATGGAGGATACCTTACACAGGATTACTTTATAACAAGGGAGAACTTTCAACTCAGGACGATGATATGGGTTCCCTTGTATATGGCGAAAAAGAAATTTATTACTTAGATACGGTGGTAACAAAAACACATTTTGCTGTATTTGAAACTTCTGATCGTACCGATGGACTTGAGGCGGCCTCATTCAATACCGCCGCGAAAGACTCTACTGCTAAAGGAAGTAAAAAAATGAAAAAACTCGATCGGATAAAATTATATTCTAAAAACAATGGAGTTGCAGGAGGGCCTAAGCTAATACAAACTGTGAACTTTGAATATTACAGTTCCACTGATGCAAATACACTTAGTAAAGGTCTCCCTAATTCATCGGTTGCTGGTGGAGGAAAACTTACCTTGAAGCGTGTATGGATAGAATATGAAGGAGTTACCGGAGCCAGGATCAGTCCATATTTATTCGAATATAAATATCCCAGCCAACCTGCCACCGATTACCCTACCGAATATGATCAACTTGAAAGCATTTGGAATTATACAGCTTCACAACAGAATCCGAACTATAGTCCGTTTAGTCTTGACGCATGGGGTAATTACCAGGCAAATGGCAAAGCGAGATATGATCTGATGAAAAATTGGGTAACCCAAGCGCCTGGTTCAGATTTTGATCCTGCGGCATGGCAACTCAAAGTAATAAAGTTACCTACAGGGGGTGAAATCCATGTGCAGTATGAACAAGATGAATATAATTATGTACAGGATAAGCCCGTAGAAGCAATGATTAGCTTATCTGGCAATTCTAACGATGACACCAGTGAGGCAAAATATTACCTGAACGTAGGCGACTTCGGATTGTCGGACGATGAAACAGATAAGCTCAAAGTCTTAATTCAGCAATATTATATTACACCAAAGAAGAAAATGTATTTCAAATTTTTGTATACCCTTATAGGCAATCCAATTTCTGATTTAAAATCCTGTAAGGCCGAATACATAACAGGTTATTGTAATGTAAAAGAAGTTGATATAGATAACGATGGAATTTATGTAAAATTAGGACAAACAGGAGCAGGAGGAAAATTTGACTTGCCTAAAAAAGTCTGCCGTGATTATGTCAAAAAAGAACGATTGGGAAATCTCAACCTTAGCGGAGTTTGTGATCCGTCCACTGTGGGTATTGATATGGAGTCGACACCCAAGCAAGTCATTGAACAATTAGTGGGTTTTGCTGCAACACAAATTATTCCGGGAGATCTTGAATTGTGCAGGGCAGTCAACTTCTCACTCTCTTATTTGAAAGTGCCTATGCCAAAAGCTAAAAAAGGAGGCGGTATTAGAGTGAAGCGAATCCTTATGTACGATAAGGGGATTGAGAACGGAGATAAAAGCCTTTTTGGAAACGAATATGATTATACGATGGAAAATGGTTCCAGTAGCGGAGTGGCTACCAGTGAGCCCGCTTCTATTCGGGAAGAAAGTGTACTTGTTGAATTTGATCCCCGCTTGAAACAAAAATTTTTCGACAAGGTTGTATCGGGCCGCGACAGAGATCAAACTGAAAAGCCATTAGGTGAATCTGTACTACCTTCCCCTTCTGTGGGTTACTCAAGAATAGCAATAAAAAATATTCATAGTGGTAAAACCAATACTGGATTTACAGTTAAAGAATTCTTTACCGCTAAAGATTTTCCTATGCAGGTTGATTATACCGACATAAAACAACAGAAGGATTACATTGTAATTCCCGCCGGTTTTGTGAATTACAATGTCAATAATATATGGATGACACAAGGTTACCAGATCAAATTGAATGAAATGCATGGACAGATGAGAAGAGAGGCGACCTATGGAGGAGATCCGGGTAATACTTCCAAAACCTTGTTGAGCAGTGAACAGGTATATGAATATTATCAACCGGGAGAACTTATTCCTGTGATGAACTCTCTTAATAGTATCTCCTATCAGCCATTAGGTAAAGAAACCGAGTTGGTATTTGAAACAAGGGGCATGGAAGATATAACCAATGATATCCAGGTTGAATTTGATGCAAGCGTTGGATTTCTTGTGCCTCTTCCAATACCACAATTTTCAATTATACCAACATATTCATACTCTGAAAGCCAGATGTATGCTCATGTTACTAATAAGATCATTCAATATCCGGCTATGCAAAAAAGAGTAATCACTTATGCAGATGGTATATATCACTTAACCGAAAATTTGGCGTTTAACCCACATACAGGTAAACCGATCGCAACTCGTACCACTGATGGCTATGATAAATTAAATTTACAGTTATCATCGAAACACAATGGTTCATATACTAATTATAACGTCCCTGCCTCACAACAATATTCATCAATGGGGCAAAGGGCGAAAAACGAACGATTTATTTTTAGTGCCACAAAAAGAGTTGCCGATACCAGCCCTCCATTACATTGGTTAGAACTGAGTGGAACAAATTGCAATTATACCGCTATAACTAATAAGCTTTGTCCGGGAGATCTTATAAAAGTTGATTATGCCAGTCCTTACGGGTACGATATTTTCCATGTAAGCGATTCCATTGTATCCAACAAAATCTATTTAAACGCTACCTATAACTTTGGAGTACCCGATTTTATAGATCAAGTGCCTTCTGTTGTTGAAGTTTTACGGAGTGGCTGTACGAACCAATTAAGCACCAATGTTGGAAGCTTTACTACTTATGGTAAAGATGATATCAATAGTCAGTTGGCTAACCTAAGTGCAAGACAGGTTTTCACTAATCGGTTGGATGCTTTGTTGCAGACCGGTGGCGGAACGCTAACCAGCAGTTCGGTTCCGGACAGCCTTCGTATCACCTTAGGTGCTAGTTGTTCTATCCTTAAAGCTTTATCGCCTAGCATTAACTTAACAGTGAACAATGGAAGTGGTACGGTGCTGCTTACTACCGCTGTTACGGTGAGTGGTGAAACACAAACTTGCACCCAGGCTTTAACCTTTACCGCAGGACAACAAAAACATTTTGCTGTTGACGAAAAAACGGGTGAGCTTATTTTCTATGTTGGCTCACAGGCATGCGCTACCGTTATTAATTGCATTAATTTTTGTCCGGACTTATTCCCTAATAATAAAGCTAATGTTGTAGCTGCTAATTCGCAAACCTTTGCGGATAGATGGCCTTTCGATACAATTGTTTATAACCAGGTTGGACCAAATGGAATGAACGATTATAAATACGAAAACGGTGTTAGAGGAAAATGGAGGCAGCAAGCCAATTTTGTATACAGGGATACCATCGTCGGAGCCAACGCATCTAATCAACGGAATTACAAAAATGCGGGTGTATTTGAAATGAAACTTTTCAATTGGAAAAATACCGCTCTTAACGATACTTCCAGGTGGATAAAAATAAATGCTATTACTCAATATGCTCCTGATGGTAATGCAATGGAAGAAAGAGATATCATGTCTATTTATAGTGCCGCCAAATTCGGTTATGATAAAACGCAACCGTATTTAGTAGCAAAAAATGCTGAATATCAGTCTGTGCAGTTTGAGAGTTTTGAAAAAAGCTATAAAGGGCAAACACAATTTGAAGATGGATGGGCGGTTCCGAATATTTCTACTAAGCTGGTAAATGGAATAGCCCATGCAGGAAATTCGAGTTGGAAGTTCTCTAATAGTGATTCTATACAGCTGAAATCCATAAAGATTACTCAGCAAATGCTTACCAACGGATTGTCCTTGAAAGTTTGGGTGCGTGACACTTCTGTTGTGGATGGCACTTCGGTTAAAGGTAAGCTGAAGAAAACAGGCACATCGGTTAATTATACCATGACAAAGATAGCGCGTACAGGAGAATGGATATTGTACGAAATGAAAGCGACAAATCTTTCCGCTTTCTCGGTAAACAATATAGTTACGCCTGTTATCATCAATAATTACAGCACCAAACCTGTATGGATCGATGATGTGAGGCTGCAACCACTCGACGCACAAGTGATAAGTTATGTTTATGACATTAACACACTCCGCTTGATCGCTTCTTTTGATGACCAGCATTTTGGTTTGTTCTATCAATACAATGGCGAAGGAAAGTTAGTTAGGAAAATTATTGAAACAGAAAAAGGTGTTAAAACAATTACAGAAACACAATACCATACAGTTCAGAAACCCAAAAATTAATTAGCTAATGAAGTTTCGATTGTGGAGCATATTGTTTTTGAATATCATCTTAATTAAGGTGAACGCTCAGTGTATGGAGCAATTAAAATCGGCCTTTTCTAAGATGATGAAGGATTCGAAAAATATAAACGCGGGTGATAATATGAGCTATACTAATTATACGGTAAAAGTAGTGTATAATGACAGCACAAATCACCCTGCGGTGGTTTCCACAATCGAAATATGGCAGCAAAAAAAACTCATCGAAATAAAGAGTACCGAAATGGAAGTGTACCAGGATGAAAAAGATGCGTTTATGGTTTTACCCTCAAAAAAATTAATTACAAGAGCGAATGCTGTCATGCGGGGAGCCCCGGATAAACTAAATACTGTATTGGGTAGTATGCAGGATTCTTTATTTAAAAATGCGAAAATAAGTTCATGCATAGATAGTAAGGTTAAAGGATATGATAAAATTATTATGCTTGATGTGAATGAACGAACAAGTGGTACTACGGGAATAAGCCGCTATATCTATTATGTAAATACCACAGAGTTATTCATTAAAAAAATAAAAATAATATACAAAAACGATTCGGATGAATCTTCGGAACCCAACGGTTTATCGAGTGTAGAGTATGTGATAAACCAGGTAGATTACTCGTATAAAGGAAAAAAATTAAATGAGAATGTTCAAAAGAAAATTATGAAAACAGACAAGCTGCTTGCAGATAAATACAGCGGCTATCAGTTTGTAGACAACAGAACTAAAAATTGAAATAAAGAAATAAAACCATGACAAACTTTTTCCGCTACCTGTTTTTCGTTTTATGCGCAAATGTATTTTTATCGCAAACTGTATTATCGCAAATTATTGTTCCAACCTATTCTAAGAAAGACAGCGCGGGGTTTAACAATACCCAGATGACTAATTTGGATAGTGTAACCCTTTATGTAAGAGATGGGGGACTAATCCTGATCGATGATTGCAATAAGTACAAATTCAAGAAAATGATACTGAATGCCTATTTCTATGCCGGCAATCCATACCCGCTTGGAGATATACCGCACCGTGATTCCGTTGGCATACTTATAAAGGGATACAGTTCGTTTACAGGAGGTACTGGATTATTGTTGACCTACACTGCCGAACTTAAAATTAATGAGGGAGCGCCGGAACAGATATTTATGAGGGATATTTCTGCTGCGGCACACGCACTCGTAAACCGGTTTGTTATCAAGATAACTCACTACGGGGTAACCAATAATAGCGAACTAAAAAACAATATTAAGTTAGCTGTGTATTACAATGAAGAAATTGGCGTTGATGCAAAGCCTGTAAATCTTTATAACGACAAGGTAACCCCTAAAAATCCCACAAAATTTACCTGGCAAACTGGTTGTCAGGATGTTCCCAATTACCAGTTCCAGTTATTAAGATTATACAATACGGAAAATGCATATACCGATAATGAGAAAAAAATAAAAACAAAAATTGAATGGAATAAAGCATTAACAATCGAAGTCGGTAATCCGGAAACTAACCTTACCATTCCTATCGTGGAAGGCAGGGGATATTATGTTTGGCGGGTACGGCCCATTGGAAATTATTATGACGGAGGTATTGCAGACTCCCGCAATTGGGGCAGGTGGAGCAATGAGGTTAATAATATTTACCTGGAGGGAAGCACGCTTGATATAAATAACGGAGTAGTTCCTAATAACGATTATATTTTCTTTTATAATCAGTTTGATGATACGCTTAACTGGATTTACTCGCGTACTTTCAGTGAAGGCGATCCCATGTCGCCCAAATTCAGGATGAGTGAAAAAATGACTTATGCAAATGGCTTGCAACAGATAAAACAAACACAAACACATATTTCATCTGTTCAGGATGTAATTGCTAACCAGACTGTTTATGATTACAGCGGAAGACCTGCTATTACAACGTTGGCCGCTCCCTTGGCTGCTGATTCATTTACTTACAAACCCGGATTTATAAAAGTAGGTAATGTTATTTATGGAGCCCGCTACTTTGATGCAGATACCAATTATAATGACCCGAATCCGGCAGCCGGAATTCTTAGTGCATATTTTTCCAATGCCAATAAAGACTCTGCAATTGCCAATGCGGAAAATTATCCTTTCAGCCGCGCGGTATATGAGAGGGATGGAACAGGGAGGGTAAAAGAACAAAGCGGGCCGGGAGAAACACATCGTATAAAGCCTAGTAACGATCATACTACCAAAACATTTTATTCGGGGGTTAGCGATGATGAGCTTATCCGTGTTTTTGGTGATGAAGCTCCGTCTGCGGAAAGCGTGCATAAAGCAGTGACCATTGATGCGAACAAAACAGCTACAGCCAATTATATTAATAAGGAAGGGCAAACCATTGCCACTGCAATATCGGTTGGGCTGGATGGCGATGGCGCCATTTTAGATACAGTTCCTGGATACAAGCAATCTGTATATACGGTACAAGATACTCTCACAGGAAAAAGTCGTTTGGGAGATTACGGTATTACCACCACGAAGCCTGTGGTGTTTACCAAAACAACTCTTGTTACCTTTGAATACTCTCTCAATAAAAGGGATATAGAATACCTATGTGTAAACTTATGTAGCACCTGTGATTATACAGTAGAATTTCTTATCCATGGGGATGATACTACCTATAGCGTAAAAAAATTATTACCTCCAGCATCTTGCAGTAGCATTCATAAATGGGATACCTCATTTACGCGCACGCTGAATGCGGGAAAATATGTTATAGAGAAAAGAGTGTATGCTAATAATTTCGTTTCCAATTCATCTTCTTACACTTATTTGCAACAGCATTTGGATACTATCCAAAATCGTTTGCAAAGAGCTGCCAATGATTCATTGGAATTAGTATACAAATACTTAAACGCCAATGCTGTTGACGAATTGTATTCGATTTATGGTATTAATACCAATGTTACAAATCCCGATTCTGTTTTTGCCGATTCTGTATTTTATCAAAATATTGGATGTAACCAAAAGGTAGCAATACCAATTTATGTTTGTGCAAAATATGATTGCCACGACAGCACCCCCGATTTTGAAGACTATTTCAAAAAACGCTGGGCTCATATTCCTGCTTATTCAGGTACAACGGGTGGCTTTCTGAATTTCTTTCTTCCGGCCTTCTCAGTTACACCCGGCCAATTTAATACGCTTGTGACTAACATGGTCGCTGATGAATATAATTGTCAGCAATTATGGAAATGCTGGGAACGCCTTACTCAAAACTACGGCAATGCAAGAGAATTGGCTGACAATGGAGCTACAGGCTACAAAGTTGATCTGCTTACCGAATTTTTAGATTGTTCCGGGCGAAAACTCATTGGATATTCCAACACACCTACGGGCGCAACAGGATATATTGTAAACGGATTTAAATATTTTAAATACGTATTGGGAAATAAGCCCGCCTGCGACTCCTACTTCACCCCACCTCCATCCCAACAGGATAGTTTAAATGGGCTCATCTTCGGTAAAAAATGGGAACAATATTATCAGTGCGTTAGAAGCTCCACATCTGATGTAGTAACTACCCAATATACTCTTGATAAAAAAAATGCAGCAGAATGTGCCTGCGCTAATGCCTGCGAATCTCGCTATGATGATTTTAAGCAAACTATTGTCCGGAAATATCATAATGACTCCTTGTATGTAGAGGGCGATAAATATTATCTTCAACTGGATACTACATGGGGACAAAAATATTCATGGAGTATCAATCCGCTGCCTGCCGGCTTTACCAACTTTTCCATTAATAAAGCACAAGTAGAATGTATGGCTTATTCATTGGTAGAAAACTGTTTGAAGCTTTGTACCCTTACTGTTTATCAAAATGGTGCAAATGTTGACAGTGTGGGTAATCCTACAGAGAAGAAAAATTTTGAAAAGGCGATGACATGGGGCTATGACCTTAAAGTGAATACCAATTCCTGCCCTGGCGGGTATTCGCAGATAACAAACCCCAGCTCCAGCGATCCGTATTTACATACATTATGGCAAAGGAATTACGGAGGTACACAGAACGATAAACTTTTTGATATTGTAGAAAGTAAAAACTGCGGCGGATATTTCCTTGCGGGGTATACTGAAAGTTCTCAGAGTTTTGATATTACAGGTATTAACCGTGGCGTGAGGGACTACTGGATAATAAAAGTGAATGATAAAGGAAACCGTGTATGGGATGCGCTTATAGGAGGCAGTAGCGGCGACTCATTATATAGCATTTATGAAATGAAGGACGGTAGTTTGCTCTTGGGCGGAGCTTCACGTTCAAATATATCGGGAGAGAAAAGCGCCAACTCATTTTCTAACACCCACGATTACTGGGTGCTGCGCTTAGACCCCAATGGTAAAAAAGTATGGGATAAAACTTATGGTGGCACATCATCTGATGTACTTCGTAGTGTAATTGAAACTTCTGATGGAAATTTATTACTTGCCGGCAGCAGCAACAGTTCACCTTCTGGCAACAAAACCGCATCAGGCTGCGGCTTGCATTACTGGTTGGTAAAGCTACGTCCTGACGGAACAAAAATTTGGGATAAAGCTTATGGTGGCGATGGAGAAAACAGGTTAATGAAAGTATTGGAGTTGCAGGACAAAAATTATTTACTTGCCGGTTCATCTAACGTTGCAGGATGCAACAGAAGTTATGGTATAGGTGGATATGACTATTGGATCGTGAAAACTGATACCGCCGGAACAAAAATTTATGACAACAGCTACGGTGGCATGTCCGATGATTATTTAATGAGCGCCACGCAGGCAAGAGATGGGAAACTTGTACTTACAGGCTATTCTATTTCCGGAAATTGCATAATATCTCCAAACATATACTGTAATAAAACACAGAATACTCAGTACGGAACTTTTGACTATTGGGTGCTGAAAGTAAAGGACACTACTTATGTAACAGGGCAAAATATAATTTGGCAGAGAGATTTGTTGGCTTCCGGACAAGAAGATCCTTTCTTCGACCGCCATATGGATATTAAGCAAACTAAAAAAGGTGAATATCTTATTGGCGGTAGTACCAAGTCAAATGCAGGTTTTGATAAAAGCCAGAACAAATGCGGCTCGGTCGAAGATTACGACTGGTGGATAGTAAAGCTCGATTCATTGGGAGCTAAGGTTTGGGACAGGGATTTCGGGGGACAACTCAATGATTACTTTACCGCTATTGACCAGGACGAAGAAGGCTATTATTGGTTTGCCGGATACTCATACAGTTTAGCCGACAGTACAGGGAACTGCCATAAAACAGCAGGCAATAACACCGGCCATCCTATTTACACTGCCGATTACTGGGTTATTAAGGCAAGAGAAGCCTGTACACATCCCCCGGTTTGTTTTAAATGGACACAACCTGTTCGTTTTACTGCTGATAGTAATACGGTTACATTTAAATCCATCAGCTGCGATTCTGCATCAGCAGGAGTTATGCTCTCATCTATTTATCAACAGGTAGGTAGTATAATACAACAACAGCTGAATGCGTTTACCGAGCAGTACAAAAATACCTGCGCCAATCCTGATAGTCTTAATGATGTATTTTCTTTAAAGTATCAGTTAGGTACTTATCATTACACCCTTTATTATTACGACAGAGGTGGAAATCTTGTTCGCACGGTTTCGCCTTCGGGAGTTATAACAAGCACTACAAGACAACAACATCCTGCACACACATTTGTAACAAAGTACAGTTATAACAGTTTGAAACAATTGGTGAAACAGGAAACACCTGACGGAGGTGTCACGGATTTTTGGTATGATTACAAGGGGCAATTGCGTTTTTCACGCAACGCCAAGCAAAAACTGTTAAGTGTATACAGCTATACAAAATATGATAACCTGGGCAGAATCATCGAGGTAGGCCAAAGCTCAAAAAACTATGCCACATTTACGGATAGCTTAAACAATAGTAAATTCCCTTCATCAGGTAATAAAGAACGCACCTTTACCGTTTATACTAATGCGGCAAGCGGCGTAACATTTATAGGCAGTAAGCCTCAGCGCTTTTTGCAGAACAGGGTAAGCTATACTTATACTGATGAGGCGGCGTATACCTATTTTTCTTACGATCCGCATGGAAATGTGGAATGGGTAATACAGCACGTTCCCGGGCTTGACCGTAATTATTTACGTTATGAATATGATTTAATTTCTAATAAAGTTATCGGGGTGCATTACAACGAAGGCTTTAGAGACGAATACCATCACCGCTTTACATATGATACTGACCAGCGTATAAAATCCGCATGGACTTCATGGATAGCGGTAACTACGGTACAATTATTTCCTAAAACACGCACCATTGCCGGTAACATAAAACGCGGGCATATAGGCTGGGATAAAGATGGTAATTATGCATATTACAAACATGGCCCGCTTAAACGAATGGAAATAGGTGAAGATAAAATACAGGGGGTTGATAATGTATATACTATACAAGGCTGGCTTAAAGCGATGAATCATCCTTCCTTTTCCATATATGATGATCCGGGCAAGGACGGCCTTGCCTCTTTTGGCGGCAGCACAGGCGGTTTTTGCGGTGATGCTTTTGGAATGGTGCTGGGTTATTATAACAACGATTTTAAACGAGGCAATTCTCCGTTTAATCCTTCCTATAGCAAACTGGTTAGTTCGTTTGGAACACAAAGCGAATTATTTAATGGGAACATAAGCAGCTGGACACTACAAACAGATACCATTGGTTCGCATTATGCAGGGTACACGGGCTTTAAATACCGCTATGATCAATTGAACAGGTTAAAGATAGAGGACTACAATAAATACAGCGGTACAGCATGGAGTAACCCTGCGGGTAATTTTGACAACCGTTATAAATACAATGGCAACGGAGGCATGGATTCATTGATACGCTACGCAGATGGAGGATTAATGGACCAATTGAAGTTTAGCTATTACTCAGGCAGCAACAGGCTGGATCATGTGGATGATAATATAACAGCAGGAGCTTATATAGGTGATGCGGATGATCAGAACACAGGCAATTACAAATTCACTGCAATTGGTGAGAGAACAAAAGATATAAAAAATGGTATTGACTCTGTTACCTGGACCGTGTATGGTAAAGTGCAGGAAATAAAGAAAAGCAATGGAGAAAAAATACAATTTTTGTATGATGCAACAGGCAACCGTGTACGCAAAATTTTTGATCCGCTAAATGATAACAACGCAGTCATCACTTATTATGTGGAAGATGCAAGTGGCAATGATGTTTCCATTTACCAAAAAACATGCCCTGTTGGGAATACCTGTACGCTGGAAAAGAATGCCATTGGAAAATTCAGGATCACAGGAGCAATTACAGAAGGTTTAACGGCAAGGACAGTATTTGTAGATAACGTAACAGTCGGTATTATGATTTATACCGATGGTATGACTATTGCGCAGTTGGTACAAAATACTGTTACAAATATTAATACTACCATCAGCAGCCCCGATTATACGGCCACAGCAAGCGGTGATACCATAATTATAAGTGCCTTACCTGGTACAGGATCAGCTCCAAACGGAAAGCAAATTACCTTTGACAATAGCTGCACCCCTTTTAACTGTATAAGTGTTCAATTAATACACCACATGCAAGGCGGACAATATGAAAGCGGTTACCGCATAATACAAACCGAAGTACCAATATACGGCAGCGATTTGTTGGGATATGACCATACAAATGTTGATGTAACAGGTTGTGGATGTATTGGCTGTTGCTTAACAGATGGCATGGACGATAGCCTTCAATTGGTGGTTGACGGCTTTTACTCCACCCGTATAATTGATAGGAAAGAATACCAGTTAAAAGATCATATCAATGCGCAGCATGTAACCTTTGGTGACCGCAAGAAACTGATAAGTTATAACGATACGCTGGATACAGATAATTTTTCAGCCAGTCTTGAAGGCTGGGACAGGTACGAGCCTGAATCATTTGTAACACTTGATGCCGGCAGGTTAAAATGTATTACCAACCGCCCGGACAATGGCGCTGCAAAAACATTTAACACTGTGGTAAACGAAGCCTACCAGATTGAAATGGATATAACAGTAACCAATTACCCGGTGGGAGTATCTGTTTACAACAATGATTACACATTAGTGCTGGCAAATACAGTGTTAAATGCCAGCGGGCATGTAACGCTTGCTTTCTCCGCGGTAAACACTACAAGCAAGGTAAAAGTTTACCATGCAGGCACCAGTGATGTAAATACATTTTATGTAGACAATGTGTTATTTATTAAACAGAAAAAATCCATTGCCGATATTAAGAGTTATAATAATTATTACGCTTACGGTATGCCTTTAATGGGAACTGACAAGAGCTACAACCCTACAAGTTTCCGGCGTGGGTTTGGAAATTACGAGAAGGATGATGAGGTGTATGGGTTTAATGGTAGCAATTTGGACATGGGGGAGAGATTATATGATTCAAGGATTGCGCTAGCTCCAACTGTTGACCCGTTAGCATATAAATTTCCTTCTTGGTCACCGTACGTTGCTTTTGGAGACAATCCAATTAGCAACATAGATCCAGATGGTAGAGCCATCAAACCTGTTAATAAGGATGCAGA
>Ga0163151_10002828_pt1 | contig 26034 bp, 16 predicted proteins | sample OliLakLV19MP5IB2_FD_145596 | JGI IMG/M metagenome (GOLD analysis project Ga0163151, IMG submission 145596) | Freshwater microbial mat bacterial communities from Lake Vanda, McMurdo Dry Valleys, Antarctica - Oligotrophic Lake LV.19.MP5.IB-2 | ecosystem: Environmental > Aquatic > Freshwater >...
GCAAGAAATGGCAGCAAGTTCCCATGAACGGATGCCGCGTCCAGCGATGCCCTCCAGACTCCGATGCTAGCCACGGCGAGTTTCACCCGTGATTCTGCAAGCAATCGATTTGCCTCGGTCACTTGTGCCACAGTAGCCAATCCCGCCTGATATCGAGCTTGCGCCTGGCGCGCAGCCAGCTCAGCTGCATGCACCTGAACCGGCATGTTTGCAGCCAGCTCAGCGGCAGCAAGTATGCGTGCACGCGCTTGGGCATCCTCAGTCTGCAAGGATTGTATAACTGCATCGTAAGCGTACCTTGCTCCGGCAATCCGCTCATCTACGACACGTTTTTCGGCTCGAATGCGAACAATGTCCGACGGCTTCCAATCGATCATTAGGCCTACATTCCAGTTGGGAATGTAAGGGAAGATTCCGCTAATATCAGCGGCGGGTACATCGCCGCGGTTGGTGAGGAAAGTGGTGCCTCTGAAGTTCATTCCACCAAGCCAACGCAGTCGCGGATAATACTCTTTGTCCAGCACATGTCTTTCCGCGAGGAACGTTGAAACGTACGCTTTCCCTTCTAGCGCAAGTGGATGTGACTCAAACAACGGAGCGTTCTTTTGCTGTTCCCTGGGCTCGGTCACAGCCACAATTCCACCAGGTTCTATATCCAAGGGTTGACCGCCCATACCAACTGAAAGGGCTAATGAGGTTCTGGCCAGCTCATAGCTAAGCCGGGCCCGAATGAGGTCATTGTGGGCATTGGCAAGCTGGGCATCAGCCAGCGAGGCATCGGCAGCTGCCTGAAGCCCGCTTTCAACCTGGGCGTGAACGACTTTGCTAAAGTCGGCGAAGCTTTCGACATTTGCCTTGGCAACAGTAATTTGTTCTTTCATTACAGTTGCATCCAAAAAGCGATTTGCTGCTGCAACCTGCGCTTCTAGCAAAGTGGCCACGAATCGAGACTGTATGAGTCCGGCCTGCGCTTGGACAGATGCAATCCTTGCCTTGTGCAAACCGAAGTCAATAGGGTCCCAGTCTACAAGAAACCCTCCTGCGCTAAACGCATCAGCGCGAAGCGTCGTTCGCTCCGGTCCAGGTCCTGGAGTGGTAGGCAGCACGGAACTACCAAACAGAGTCTGAGTAAGGCGGTTGTGGCTGCCTACCACATCCTGATAGGAAAGCATAAGGTCCGGCATGTACTCTTTCACGCGCTGAAGGCGGACGTTCTCGTGAGCCGCGCGTGACTGGGCCTGCGTTTCCAGCAGTCTTGGATAACGACTTTCGACGATTCGCACAGCGCCGACTAGCGTCAGTGCTGGTTTGACCGAGTCAAGAAGCGGGCGCAGATCGCCTGACTGTGGCTCTTGGGCGGCGCAGCCCGGTGAGCAAATGCTCCAGAAAAGAGCCGAGATAAACAGCCCTCGGAATTGGTCCATATTTTTTCGACCATCTGCGCGCATATTGTTGACGACCCAAAACCAACGACGCATAGAGTAGCGCGCCTCGTACCAAGGGAGTACCACGGAGAGGTGCCCTCAGTTAAATCTAGCAGGCGGTCCGTATTTTTATGTGCAACTTGCGTGTAGCCGGAAGTAAGAACCAGTCCATCAAAGGCACTCTCGTAGTTTTCACTCTACAAGTCAGGCTTTGGCCAGCGGGCATTTTTGCGGACAATAGCCCCATCGCGATAATGGACCGATTAACCGGAAATTATTACACGAAAATTGCATACAAGCCGCTCCCAAAAGGCGCGTAATTGTAGTAACGAGGGGGCAAAAAGTTGGACGACCTTCGTAGTGGGATTCCGGATTCAGTCAAACAGCTGCTGCATAGATCGATCTTTTCGGTAGAGCAGCTTGAATCGTTGCTGTTGTTGCGCAACAGCAGCATGAACTTTAGCGGAGCGCTACTTGCAGCTAAGTTGTATACATCCACCACCGGTGCAGAGAGGACTCTTGAATATTTAGCTACGCAGGAGTTGTTGAAAGTGAACGAGGAAGGGCTCTACAGCTACGAACCTGTTTCGGCTGAGCTTAATGAGGTCGTGGGTCAGCTCGAGAAACTATACAAAAGTCGCCGTGTTTCAATCATCAGTACGATTTACAATAGGCCTTAGCAGATAGTCACACGAATGCCGGGGCGTTCTCATGGCGAAAATTTTGTTGGTGGAAGATGAACCTGATCTTGCCGATACCATTGTCGAATGGTTGGCTGATGAGTATTATCTGGTCGAGGTAGAAGGAAACGGAGCGGCAGCACTTCCGAGGCTAGCCGCCACCGAATATGACCTGGCAATTCTTGATGTAATGCTGCCTGGACTTGACGGACTCAACATTTGCCGCGCACTACGCGAGGCAGGCTCTGCAATTCCTGTCCTTATGCTCACGGCCCGCACGTCTATAGATTCAAAAGAATCCGGACTCGACGCCGGAGCTGATGATTACCTAACCAAACCTTTTCAGTTAAGGGAACTGTCCGCTCGAATACGCGCGCTACTGCGTCGTCCGCGTACGGTACCACAGATGGTGCTAGAGGTGGCAGAAATCCGTTTGGACCGTCGAAGTTGCACGGTTACGAAAGCGCACAAATCAATTCACTTGCTGCCCAAGGAATTGGCGTTGCTTGAGCTGTTTATGCGCAACGTAGGGCAAGTCATTAGCATCGACACTCTGCTCGACAAGGTGTGGGGAACAGATAGCAGCATTGTGCCCGAAACAGTACGTACAAACATCAAAACATTGCGCAAGAAGATCGACCCGGATTCCGGTGGTTCCTACATTCAAACGGTTCACGGACTTGGTTACAAAATGGAACCATTGGCATGATCACGTCTTTGCGCTGGCGTCTGACTTGGACGTTCGTGGCCCTTTCCGCTCTAGTTTGCGTTGCACTAGCATTACTGGGCATGGGCTTCCTATACTTCGAACTTACGGCATCTATGGACCGACAGTTACGCGTGCTGGCATCCGAATTCGGACACGCAATTGATCTGAAAGGTGCTGCTCCGTATTTCCGTGATTGGAAAAGGGTTGTGCAAACGAACCCTCCGCGTTCACTTGGCACCATCCAACTATTTTCGGTTCAAGGTGTTCTGCTAGAAAGTTACGGACCCGAAGGTGTTCCTGTCTTAGTCACTGGATCCGAGGCTCGATTTGGTGATACCACCATGCGGGTTCGGTCTACTCCACTTGTTCGCGATGGGCAAACTTTGGGATATCTCCAATTACAGCTTTCTACCCATGACAGAGACGAGGCGCTGCGGGAATTTGCAGTGATTTTCGCTGAACTTGCGCCGCTGCTTCTAATCGGCCTTGGCGCGACAAGTTATTTTGTTTCAGGAAAGGCCGTGCGACCGCTTGAAGAAAACATCGAAAACATGCGGGCCTTCCTTGCTGATGCCGGACATGAACTGAACACGCCGCTAGCAATTATCCGTGCCCGCGCAGAGGCGTTGGAGCGCAAGCTTGTGCGCCAGAATATCGACGCTTCTGATGTGAAAGTAATTTCTCATTCGGCCGAACGCACAAGTCGCTTAGCCAACGATTTCATGCTGCTCGCCGAGGTCGAGGGCGCAAAGGCGCCAAGAGGCTCAAGTCAAATCTTATTGGATAGTCTTGTCCTTCAGGCAGTACAGGACTTCACTGATCGGTTCGATGAAAAAGGTGTCGGCCTAGAAATCGTGAGGATGGAAAGTGCCTCCATCTGGGCATGCGCAGATGATCTGTATAGAGCAATCGCAAATTTACTTGAAAACGCCTTGCGTTACACCGATACTGGCGGAACAGTTACGGTAGAAGTGTATTGTGGAGATGGGATGCTCTCCATAGTGATTCAAGATAAGGGAATTGGAATCCCAGCAGAAAGCCTACCTTTGATTTTTGATAGATTCTATCGCGTGGACAAATCGAGATCTCGTTTGAGCGGCGGTTGCGGCCTCGGATTGGCAATCGTTAGAGCAATCGTTGATGCACATGGCGGATCAATAACCGCTACGAGCAAACTAGCACAAGGCACTAGATTCACCATCACATTGCCTATCCGTGGAATGAGGAAATTACCTGATAATCGAGCCAAAGGATAAAACCAACAAACTGCGAGTTGTTGCTGACTCGGAGTTTCTCTGGCTTTGATATCCCATGTTGCGCCCAGCGCTGCGAAAACCACGCCCAGCGACACTAACCCAACCACAACCTTGCGCTAACCTATCTCCGCATAGGGGGCTCTGCGCTCAAGGTCACGATTCCGTTTGCGGCATTCTCAACTGCTACTTCCACTGGATCCAGGCCAAACTCGTCGTAAAGCCGGTACATCGCTTGGCGTCCCGTAAGCAATCCCGTTTGACGATCTGCTCCACCCTCTTGCACGTACACGTTATGTTTAGTCCAGAATTGGTGTGCGTCGTTGTTCAAGTCAGAGAACGTGAGTCTGCCCATGGTGTCATAGCGCAATTGTGCTTCATAAATTCCCAGACCGTTTTCAATCTCGAACAGTGTGTCTCTCGAGAATGTGCCGTCGGCGTTGGTTGCATATCTGGTTCTCAACGCGTCAACCAGTTGCTGGTCCAACACCGCTCCGCATGTTCTAAGATCTCCGCGGATTATCTCGCCGGCAGCCCAGCTATCTCTTTCGAGCGTTACGCGTCCCGATGCTAAATCTCCTCGCGTGTAGTCGCCGACAGTGTTCGTGTCTGTTTCCGGATCCAGGGACAAGCGAGTTTCCAAAAGTCTGTCATCGATGATGCGAGCGACTTCTTGAATGTGCTCCGGTTTGACGTAGACAGTAAAAGACTTGCAGCCTTGTCCAGTTGGACCTGGTGCAAACCTTCCCCCGAAGGAACGATCAATATAATTGAAATCGAATGTTTTATACACATCAACGAGACCTTCCAGTCTGAGGGCCTCCAAGAGAGGCAGCATTTCCACTTGTACGCTGGCGCAATCCATGCGGTCCAGTGCAGTGATGTGCAGTTTTACTTGCGAGTTTGAGTCAGAATGACCATTGCTCATCATCCACGAGTTACTGGCCCTGAGCTCTATTGTTCGTCCATCGATTGTGATATCCCGTCGATTTGAGAGAGCGTTCGTCGGTGTAGAGATTACGACGTCATGCCCATTTACTGTTACCTGTCTCTGCTCGACGGCGACATCTAAGATATCTTCGCCAAAGCGCATTGCGGGACGCATCTCAACGACATCGTTTGTTCTACGGACCTGTCCCACGTTATGAGACTCTTCGTAAGTGCGATCTGTAACCGACTGACTCGGCTGATGTTCGGCGAAGAATCCAGCTCTGCGTCCAACTTCAAAGCTCTCGACTTCTTCCTTTGAAGCGCGATAGCGGCCGTATGCCGGACCGGATTCGGCTCTTAGAGCTGTTTGCAGATGGTTTCTGTAAGTTGCTATAAATTCTGCTCTAGCTTCTCGGTGTTCCGGTGAAGGGCGTCGTGTCGCGCGTAAATTACCAATCGCATCAGCGAGGTCCGCGGGCATTTTATCGGTACCTAGCCTTTGCAGTACTAAATCTTTCTCGCCGTAGCCTTCGCCGAGGAATACTTCAAGCGGAGTATCGTCTGTTAGCATAGCTAATTCTTGTCGAAGACCTTGAACACGCCCTTGGTCGGTTTGTTCTCTTTCGAGCAACCCTGCTGCTCTTGCCTCTTGTTCCGGCCACAGAGGCTCACCGCGACGTAGTTCAATCACAGCATCCATGTACGCAGGATCAAGTTCGTCTCCTGTGGCTTCCTTGTATCGAGCGGCCAGCTCAGATCGTTGTTCTGGAGTCGCTGCCTCCGTAATATGCAAATCGTCAGCCAGATGACGTATGCGCAAGGCGTCCTGCTCCGCATGAGTAAGTTCATGAGCCAGGATGTCTATCAAATCTGCGCCAGGTACCACCGAAGCGCTGAGAGCTTGAGACTCTAGCAGCCAGGTCGTATTGGTGCCTCCATCGTACTGCCCGCTTTTGTTGGAATGAGCGAGCCTTTCGAAAAATTTGATCTGAATTGGTGGAATGCCCAGTTCGTGGCAGAGTTGCTCAGCGGCTTCTTCTAATTGCTTAGCGCGTGCTTCTAGAATCCCATCAAGCTCCTGACGCATTTCCGTATGGACAGCTTCCTCTGCCCGGATGGCCTCGTACCGGCTCAACAACTGCGGATGTCCTTTCAAAAGGCGGCGCATGTCTGCATCGTTATGGAATGTCATGGAAGCTTCAGCAACGCCTGTGATTTTGGCATCTTCGATATGCTCAAACAGTTCTACTTGTTGTGCTTCCAACTCTGCGCCCAGTTGTGTGTAATCATCGTGCAATAAAGACGGGTTTGCCGAGTCCGCTGAAACGTTTTCCCATGGCGTGCGAGCGTTATCGACAAATCGTTGAAGTCGATCTGCTGCAAGCACAGGCGTATTGGTGAGATCGGCTTCGTGAGTCCATTTATCGTACAGTGCATCAACGGCATCCTGTCGCAAGTCTGCATCGTTAGAAGACCTGGCAAGTTTTAGCAAAGTATCAGTGGCTCCGGCAGGGTCTGTCTCCACCATGTGGCGTAGCGCGAGGCGACGGCCAGCGCTGGTCATATCGGGGTTGCCACCAGCCGGCTCGTCTCCACGTTTATTCTTGAACACAAGGTTGTAGAATCCGGCAAGCGCATCTGGATCGCTGAGTGAGTGAGACACCTGCTCGACGTATCCATCGACGCCGCGTTCGGCAATTCCAATTGCTATCTCCGGGTCAACTAGTCCGCGGTTCCACATATCCATGAAGCTGCCGGAGCGAATTCGTTCTTGTACGAACTCCAAATGCTGAGCGTCGGCGGGGTTCGATCCATCGGCGTCAAGGTATAGCCACTGCAATGCAGCACTGGTTGCGTAGCTGTCACCCTCTGCAATCTCCCGCAACACACCCATCATTTCTGGCGCGTGCTGGTATGCGATCAGATCAACTGCCTTATTCGCAAGCTGCAAGTCTGGAACTTCAGTTGCGAAAGAAGCCAGCTGCTGCAAATCATTGGATTGCGCGAGTCCATTCAGGCGCGATTGCCAATCGGCGGCCGGCTCGGCTGCTTTGATGATGACTTGTGCTTCGGGATTGTCGAATGGCGTCACGATTACTGTTCCATCTGCACCTTCCACCACGGTGTGTCCGTCGGCTCGCAATTGTTCAACATACATGCCGAGAGCTTCTGTGTTTACGCTTATTTCGTTGTGCCCGTTGATCTTCGGAATGTCATTGTTAGCAGCGCCTCCTACCTTTCCGTTCGCCATCGCAATTGTCAGCGAGACCAGGACTGATGCGGCGCTCCCGTCCATTCCCATTGCTGATAGTGCGGCGTCGGCTCCTTCTTCTCCGACCATGGATACGGCTTCTTCAAGTCCTTCGTGTCCGCTGTCTACTAACCATGATCTGAGAAAGTGTTTTGCTTCTGGGCTCTTTGTGACCGCTTGGGCAAGTTGCGCTGCTTGAGGTCCGGCCAGTGCGGAACGCATCGCGCCTGGTGCAATCGCCCGAATCGCGCTAGAGGACAGCTTAACTACCCCTGCTGTGGCAAGCATGATGAGGCTGCTTACTGCCACTTCCATCGCCAGTGGACCAACCACATCCCCGAGAAACGACTCGACCAGTTTCACTTCTGCTGACACTGCTTCGTTCAACGAATCGGCGCCAAACAGTTGTTGGAAATCAGCCCCGTGCGCGTCCGCCCACTCCATCAGATGTGATTGCTGTTCGTAGCGTCCAAGTCCGGTGTCTGCGATGTTGTGATTCACGACGTGCAAGACCTCTCTGGTCACCTGCACCCCTGCAACTTGCGCTGTGGCGGCGGAAATCGATCCGGCCGTTGCTGCAAGTAGTGCTACCGCCGCTGGTGTTCCTATTCCCAGTGTGGTTGCCACTATTGTCGCAGCGGCCGTGGCCGCTGCAATTGCTGCTGCGGCCGCCGCAATTGCCACCGCTATCTCGGGTCCATTCTCGCGCAGTAAGTTGCCGAAATCGTCCGCGTCGAAGGTGCGTCCTTTCACCATATCTAAAACAGGATCTAGAGCTTTTCTTGTTTCGGAATTGGGGTCGAATAATTCGATTGTCTGCTCCAGCGCCACGCGCCGCGATTGAAGCTCCATCTTGGTCGGCCCATCCGTTGCTGCCTCTTCCGCTGCTCGCAACGAATCCAAATGCGTCTGCAACTGCAGGACCTGGTTAGGACCCATTTCAACGAACAGATGCCGAATCGATTCAACCCGCTCACGTGCCTCTGCGCTAAACGCGTCGAACTTCGCACCTTCCATACCTGTCTGGAACAGTTTCGTCACTTCGGCCAGATCCACAGCAACTTGCGCGCTCAACTGCCCTGCGTTTACAAATTCGCCATGATATAGCCTGATGTGGGCAGCTTCTTGATCGAGCACTTCGAGTGCTTGCTGTCGGTATGCTGGCAAATCGAGGCTGGCACCGTCATCCGGCGTTATCGCGCTTAGCGTGGACAGTGCCTGGGCGTATCGCTGATTCTCATCAGCAGAGTATTCCGGCAGCTGTTGGTGCCTTGCAAGGCCGGCATCGTGGAGGCGCGAAAGTGCACCGTCTGGCGCTGTCAACTGAGAATAGATTTCGGGTGTGACCGTCTGCATTTGCTCGCTGCCATGCTTGCTCGCCATCGCTACCGCGAAGTAGTCGGCTGTCACAGTGTCATCAGCCTGATTCAGCCTGGTATAAACTCCGGCATCCTGAGCCAACTCCAGTTGAGCGAGTCTTTGCGCATCACTTACGATCAGCGACACCTGGTGGTCGTATGCTTCCGTCTGTGCGGTATAGTCTGCCACCATTTCAGCCTGCTCGCGAGCATACTGCGGCACCCTCAGTCCGCTAGATAACGGAAACAAAGCGACCTCTTCCATCCGTGCAACGAACCCAGGTCCGTTCCGTGTGAGTTCGTCGAGAGTTTCGTAGGCCGACTCTCGTGATTGGTTCAACTGCACCAGCCCCACCTCAGTTGAGTGCATGCGCGCGGTCGCTTCTTCACGAAGCGCTTGCATGCGCTCTTCTAACGGACATTCTTCGTCGAGCAGGAATCCCAATTGTTCATCTGCGGAAGTCAGCGTTCCGTTTAGCAGCTTACCTGCAACTTGCTGCCGATCAATTTGCTGCTCCGATCCTGAAAGTTCCCGCCGAATATCAGCTGGAAGCGCATTGAACATTGCCACTCTTTGTTCCACTGCCAGCAATGTTTGACTGCCATAAGTTGTTTCTGCGAAAGCAATCCTTGCCTGAGAAGCGGCACCACTTGTGGTTGCACCCATCCGCTCGAATACTGTTTCAACTGGCTTGGCTTGCGGCTCGAAGAGCCCCGGACTGGTAAAGCTGAGGTAAGAGGAGTCGGTGAGAGCTCGCGCTGGTATGTCGATCAATTGCAATGGGGTATCAGCTTCGCCCTCAGTCTCTTTCTGCACAGTCAGGTTGTCTCTAGCAACTTGCAATACATCGCGCAAATGTTGCTCGGCTGTCTGTGAATCAGACGGATAACTTTCTCTGTCACTTCCGCCTAGTGCTTCCCCGGGCAATCTTTCGTCTTGCTCGGCTGGCAACAATGGGTTGTTCCAGGTGGGCTGACCGTCCGCTGCAAGCAATTGCTCGAAGTCATCGCGTTGATCTTGCGGCAAGAACTCTTTGAACAGTTCAACATCGACCGCCGATAGATTGGAGAACACCAGATCTAAGTCTTCGGAATTCCAATGCTGCGCGACAGCAGCCATAATGCGCATTGCCGAAGCCCGATCCTGCGCGGTGCCAGTTTGCAAAGTTTCGGCTACGAATTCTTTGAGGTCATTTCTGAAGGTCGAATCGACTTGAGCGGCATCAGATATGAGGCTCAAAAATGGAGCGTCGGTGCCTTCTGTATAACTTCTGAGAGCGGCAGCTTGAACCGCAGGCGCAAATTCGGGGTTCGTTTTCATCGTGGTCAATACTGAAGCCAGGACGCTGTCAGGGCGGTTCGGAGCTGTATCTTGCAAAATTCGCAATGCCGCGTCGTTGCCATTCTGCGCCAGGAGCGCCAGGTTTGAGCGATCATCTGCTTCGAGTGTGAATGCCGGTTCGGTTCCGGAATTGCCTTTATCACCGCATTCAATGATAGTGAGGCCGGGAAGAAACTGATCGGCGGTGGAGGGTGAGGGGGGGGCCGCTGGTTCGGTGCGAAAGTCGATGGAAATGGGCTTCACTACGGGTTCTGGCGTAGTCGCGTCATTCTCTTGACGGATTTCCGGTGCCGCTATATCGCTCATAGACTTCTCCAGTCCCGCATCAACGTGCACGTGACCTTCGAAATCGGCGCCCCCTGACTCGGGGGCTCGGATTACTCGGATTCTACTTCTCTTGCGGGTGATGTCAAGTTATCGCATCCGTATGACGTGGCTATGACTGGTACGAAGTTTCGAATTTATGGTCATACAGCTGCGATGGAATCGCTCCATGGCGTGACAAGGAAAAGTTTCCTTTAGCTTTCAGTGTTTTGTATCGAGCTCGTGGAGCCTCTTCATCCATTCAATGGCACGAGGAGTCTTCTTCCAAATGTGACCAGAACGCGAGAAGTATTTAAACGCTTGTTGAATTTCGCTATCCCCCACTGCGCCTGAATTTTTCTTCGGCGGTTTGCGGGCATCAGTCAGAAATCCGACGACGTAAGGATTTTGCCCCAATGCCGGATATAGTTCATCCGCCGCAACGTCGTTGTCCCCGAACTTCTTATAGGCACACAACGCCCTCGAGTACATAATGTGTACGCTGAAATCTTCTTCGAATTTTCCCAAAAGCATCTCCGCTTCTTCCAAGCGTTCGTTGTCGATCAAAAGTGGAATGACGTAGTATCGAACTTTTTGATCGTCCGACGGGTCAAAGCGCAACAGTTCAAGCCACTGTTCGACGGCCAGATCAAGTTGTCCGACTTCTTCCAACGTATTGGCGTAACCTATCAAGGCTCGAATATACGGGTAAGCTTCCAGTAACCAGAAGCGAAGACTCGCCCCCTGAGTTGTCTTCTCGCTTAGTCTGCCGCGACTGACTTCGATTGCCTTGCCGAATAATTCGTTCTTTTCTAAAACCGTTTCCGCCTCATCTTGGGCGAATGTGATGGACGCGTCGGGGCAGTCTGGAGAGATGTTAAAGGCATGCTGTGCTAGTTCGAGGCGCTTCTTTCGCAATGGTTCTTTCGCTGCCGATTTCATAACGATGTGCGCAAGTTCGATAGGCGGCATGTTTGCCACTCCTGCGAGGAGAAATCCAAGCGAATTTGCCCGATAGTATTCACGCGCATCGTCTGAAGGCAAAAATCCGTGCTCGCTCAGAATTTGGCGCTCCTTCGCGGAGCTGATTTGCGCCATGTTTGGGACCGGCGGGCGGTGTTGTTTAGACATGGTGCTGTTCTCCAGAAAGAGCATAAAGCTATGTCCTGCACGGGCGGAATTGTACCATGACAAGGGCTTCGTAGAGTCACGTTCGTGACCGAAACCGAACAGTTATCAGTTTCGTTTTAAGGTTCATAGTGTTCCTTGAAGCTGCGGTAAATGGTCATTGATATTGCAAAGGAGTAATTTAAAAGGCTTGTGCTTACCATACAAGGAGGTCTATTCTCTGTCAGGTACGCGCGTGGGTTGCTCCCTGCTTCAGTGCTGATCCGTATCCAGACTGACTGCGGAAAAAGGTTGGCTTGTAGATCATGATGATGCTTGGATGAAATATCGCACCCTTCTATTTGACTTCGACGGAACTTTGTCTCCTACGCTGGATTACTGGTTCAGCAGTTTCAGACGCGCTCTTGTGAGACTGGGCATCCAAGCGTCTGATGATGAAATTTTCGAAAAGTGTTTCTACAAAGACGATGCCGAGATCGGTCCTGCATTCGGTTTCGACTCGTGCGCCACGTTTTGGAAGTACACTTTTGAAGCGTTGAATGAAGAGTTCGCGACTGCGGAAATGTTTGGTGGCGTTGACGACGTGCTCGCGCACTGTGAACGGGCTGGAATTTCGGTTGGATTAGTGACGTCAGGTGAGCGCGCCATCGTCGAACCAGCGTTGCACAACTTCGGAGTCCATCATCACTTTAATGTCACAATCACCGCGAACGATACCACTCACTTTAAGCCACATCCAGAACCTGTCCTCAAAGCTTTGGCTGCGATCAACGCGGACCCCAAAAGTACATTGTTTATTGGAGATCACATCGTCGACGTTATCGCAGGCAAAGCGGCTGGGACTGACACAGCGATTTTCTTTACCGATGGCCATAGCCGATTCCATAAGTTAGACGAACTGAAAACATCAGGGCCAACGTTCATTTTTTCCGACTATCGTGAGCTGCTGGCTAAACTAGTTTGATGAAACAGTGCCGGGTGAGAAAGCTTCTTGAAATGAAGTGGCAAAAGCCCAATTGTACGTGATGGACAATGGTTGATTGGCGGGTCGGCATAAAATCATGCATCACGATACGCGAAAGCGACGCGCATTAGCGGTTTCGGGAATCATGACTAGCCTTTTCTTTTGCTTTCCAGCCTGCTTTTCTCCATCAGGGGCACTCGGGGCAACAACTTTTTGATCTCTGCAATCAGCTGGGCGGCATCGAATTCAGGCATACTCACGAACGCATCGGCACCGAGTAAGCGGCAGGCTCTTTCTGTTGAGTCGTTTAACTGACCGCCAATAGGACCGGGCGCCAGAGATAGTGTCATGAACATCGAATCTTTATGGAGCGGGTTGGCTCTCAACCGTTTCAAGAATTCAAACATGGATTCATCTTCCAAATGGGCCGCGCAAACGATCACATCGGCATGGTTTGTGCCGTCTAAAAAACGGAATGCTTCTTGTATCGTGGTAGCGGGTACAACCGAGTGCCCAGCGTCCTTACAGGCGGTTTTGAGCTGATCAACATGCTCGGGGGTATCCATTATCAGGATGCGAAAAGTATGTTTAGCAGCCAGCTTGTCTTCGCCGGTTGCTTCCTCAACTTTAGGTTCATTAGTCATTTGCGCCTCCAATGTGGTTGTCAGGGGGGCGAGCGAATGGCAAATTATAAATCGCAGACAACCTTGCAATACAACGGCTACCAGTCTTTAACTTATCGACTGTCTAGCCTGCCAAGGGTTCCCGATATTATCGAGGTTATTAGGATTCTCGCGAACAAAGGCGCACCCAATGGTCGGAGCCATTTGTTGGAGTGCAATCATTCTTGAGCCCTAAAGATGGGCTCAAAGATCCAATCGGGTCCCGACATTTGTGAATCACCGGCGTGCGCCTGCCCGACTCCAATTCAGTCCGCCGGAGTCGCCTGGTGCACTCGTAACAGTCTATTCCGGGTAGCGTCGTATCCATGAGCACTGCTGCGTATTTAGCAATGCTCAGTTGCTGTTGCATCATTGATCGGCCGTCTCTTTAAAAATCCGGTCCCCGATTTGCTATATGCTGAGAGCATGAACAAGTCAAATGACGAGGCAAAGAAGCTCAGGCTGAAGACAGGAATGGGGTTCTTCATCATCGGATGCATCGCGCCATTTTTCGCGCCGTTGGTTTTCTTTCTCAACATACCCCAAGAGTGGCGCGTCGGCATTGCGGCCGCTTTGGTACTTGGGCTACCGGAAATCTTATGGATAGTCGCAGGTGTATTGATGGGCAAGGAAGCTATCACTGCACTGAAAGATCGCCGGAAGTTTTGGAAGAAGCGCGAGTGAAAACTCCACCGGCATGGATTAAGAGTAGGCGAGGCTGGCATCAAGTTTCCAGTTTACCCGCACATGCTGAGGCGCCGTTGCACAGCGCGCTGACTATGTAGCACCAACTGCGGTGGCATAGCTTCAATCGGCACTTGCTGAAACCGCGACGTCTGTTTTCAGCCCTTGTTGGAGTAGCGTATGGAAAAAGCCGCGACACATGCGTTAGCGGCGTGCAAAAGAGCTGGCTCCCAGTGCAGTTAGAACGATTGTGTTTATAGTGAGCGATATTTCATTCGTCCGAAACAGGCTGAGCCCTGAGCTCTAGCTGGCGGAACTCGTATGCTCAATAGAAATGCAGACGCTTTTTGGCAACTTATGAGCAATAATGAGTTGTATGACTCGCTCATGTATCATGAAAGCATATGCCGTCCTTCTGGCAATCCTATTTTTGGGGTTCGCCGTATCGCAGTATGCGTGCGCCTGTCCATCCATGGTTGGGCAGCCGAAAATTGCTGCCACTCAAGAAAAGCATGAGCATTCTTGCTGTGAAAGTGAATCTGTCGATGAAAGCTCTGCGTCCGTTTGGGATCTCAACAACGACTGCTGCTGTGGTGCCAAGGTACAGGCTGCAGATTTTCTAGAAACGCAACCAGTCCCTGGGATAGTGCCAGTTGAGCTGGTGGCGCAAGGGCAGCATCGGCTAGCTAATAACCTTTTAGTATCCGTGCCGGGGGGGCTCACGATTGATCGGCCGCGTGGCCCGCCTGATCGAAGTTCGAAAGAACCGATTTACATACTCTGGCGAAGTCTTTTAATTTAGATCCTGACGCAAAACCTGGGCTTTGAGCTGCTCTTGCAACTCTATGGTTTTCGTTAGGAGTTCTTGCATTGAATCTAAATTGCTCGACCGGCACCGTATGGGGTGCAGGTACAATTTGGGCATTTCAGGCTATAGCTTTTGCTCTAGTCCAAGTTTTCAATGTGCAAGCCGTATTTGCGCAACCGGGTAACGGGCCTGTCCCGAACTACTCGTTTCAGCAAGCCATGGACCGGGCTCTTTCCGATAACCCGGCTTTAGCGGCCACACGAGCTCGACTGGGCATTAGTGACGCTGAAATCAGAGCCGCGGGGTTCCATCCTAATCCGTCATTTTTGATGAGCTATACGCCTGCTGAGGACTTGTATCGCTTAGGCGTGCAGCAGACCATCCAGTTGGGCTTCAAAAGAGAGCGCCGAATATCGCTTGCGCGCGCACAGCGCGATGTCGTCAGAGCCGACATAAATGTCGCTGTTTTGGACCTGCGTGCTCAATTACGGCGCGAACAGACATCTCAAGAGAACCGCATAGCAGGCAAGGCTATTTGCAGGGACTTGCTGATTATCAAAACGCAATTACCGATCTCGAACGAGCAGTGGGAACTATCCTATGAAAGCAAAATTATTAGTCCTAATTGTTACGACCTTCAATGTCCTTCTGGCAAATAGTGCCGCTGCCCATGAAGGACACAATGCCGCATTCAGTACCTCAAGTGGTACCAGTACAGCCAAAACTGTTGTGGTAGCTCCAGAAGGTCAGGCGGCAATTGGTATCAAGACACAGGTTGTCCAGGCTGGGTCAATAGAGAACACGATTCGCGCCACCGGTCGCGTTGAACCTGCGGAGAACAGCGCCTTCGATATCAATCCACCGGCACCTGGTGTGGTGCGCCAGGTTTTTGTGAAGCAGGGAGATTCCGTGGCGGTTGGGTCTCCACTGGCAATTTTACACAGTGTTGAAATAGCCACAACGTTAACGCAGTTACTGCAGGAGCGGGCTCGCATGCAAGGCGAGATTACGCGATTGAAGACTAAGGCGACTGCCGACGTGACCAGGACCCGCACGCAATTCGCTCGAGACATTGCTGTGCAACAGAAGGAGGTCGACATAACTCGGATTGATTTCCAACGAGAAGAGCAACTTCTAAAAGAAGGCCTGACTGCCCGCAAAGACTATTACGACGCAAAAAACGCGTGCGAGACAGCTCAAGTAAAGCTTGGTGCGTTGAAGAAACAAGTAATCCAAGAAGTCGGTTCGCTGCAGAAGCAGGTTGCATCAGACGTTGCGTCTTTGCAAACGCAGATGAACCTGAGCACCGACGCCGTGCGCAAACAGCTATCTGTTATGGGGCTGGCTGCTGGCGCTTTCAACAGCGCAGTCGCCCGCAACCAAGTTGTTGCCGAGATACCACTAACTTCGCCAGTTGCTGGAGTTGTCACCTTTCGGGATATCACTGCTGGAGAGGTAGTTGATACCACTAAGAAGATTTTTTCTGTCGTCAGCTTGGGACAAGTCTGGGTTGTTATCGACGTTTTCCAGGATCAGGTTCAAAACCTCAAACTAGGGCAGCAAGTCCGAATCACGACTCCGGATAATCGCCAGATCACCGGCTCGATTTCCGTTATTGGCTCGGTCGTAGATCCAGCCAAGCGAACTTTGCCCGTTCGTATCGTTGTGTCAAACACTCACGGAAGTTTGCGCCCCGGTACTTTTGTTACCGCAGACATTGTCACCGCTAAAGGTGGTTCTAAAGTGGTTGTGCCGGCCAGTGCTGTTATCGAAGAAAGTGGAAAGCCAATAGTCTTTGTCCAGAATGGAAACAACTTCCAACCGGTGATCGTTGCGCTCGGGACTCGCAGTTTCGATCAGGTCGAGATTCGCAGCGGTCTGTTTAGCGGTGACCGTGTCGTCATCACCGGAGCACGGCAACTGTATTCTCAGAGTCTACTGAATGCGCAGGCGCAAGCAGCTACCCATGAACCAAAGTCCACAACTGCAGCTCCTGCAGGCAATCCGCTTTCACTGTTACCGGGCATTTTGATTGGCATATCAATTACATCTTTGATTGCTCTTGTAGCGTGGCTTTTGCTGCGCAAGAGAATCAAATTCGCGAAAGTGAAGTAGCGACGATGTTAAACGCAATAATTCGCTGGTCTTTAAAAAATAGGTGGCTCGTGGTGCTATTTGCCATAGTCATGTTTGCCTATGGCGTTTTCACCACCGCACGAATTCCGATCGATGTATTTCCCGATTTTGCCCCTGTCCAGGTCGTGGTGCTGACTGAGACGCCTGGATTTGCTCCTGAAGAAGTAGAGAGTTTGGTGACCCTGCCTTTGGAAGCTGCCGTCAATGGCACAGCAAACGTGAAGGTGGTGCGCTCGATTTCCACCATTGGACTCTCGGTAATCACAATTATTTTTGACGACGGTACTAACATATTCACGGCTCGGCAGCTCGTTTCCGAAAAGATTCAGACCGCCCGAAACAAGCTTCCGTCCGGTGCTGATTCACCGACATTGGCTCCAATTTCAACAATTGTAGGAGACATATTAAAGATCGGTCTTGTTTCGACAGGTCCAACCAGCGTAATGGATCTGCGCACTTTGGCCGATTGGACCGTGCGTATGCGATTAATGGCTCTGCCTGGCGTGTCCAACATAGTCACGTATGGCGGTGAACTAAAACAATATCAGATTTTAGTTAATCCAACCAAGCTGCACGACTTCGGCCTATCCCTGGACGAAGTTCTGAAAGCGGCACAGGAAAGCAACACTAATGCTGCCGGCGGATTTCTGCGAACTCCTGATCAAGAATTCTTGATTCGTGGACTGGGACGAGCTCGGGATTCGGCTCAAATTGCCCAACAAGTAGTGGCCCTGCGCGATGGTACTCCGATTCTTTTAGGGCAGGTTGCGACGGTGACTATTGGTCCGGCTTACAAGATCGGGGATGCCATCATAGACGGCAAGCCAGGCGTGATCATGAATATCGTCAAGCAGCCCTGGGCAAACACGCTCGAAACCACGCACGCACTGGAAAAGGCCCTGAAAGAGTTACAGTCAACATTTCCGGCCGATGTGAAAGTCATCACAGTGTTTCGCCAAGCCGACTTCATTGAAGTTGCAGTTAAGAACGTCGTTGAAGCGCTGATGCTGGGCGCGATTCTCGTAATCGTAATTCTATTTGTGTTTTTACAGAATTGGCGGACTTCCCTCATCACTTTGACAGCGATACCGCTATCGCTTCTTGCCGCTGTGATCGCCATGAACTGGCAAGGCGGGACTATAAACACGATGACACTTGGCGGGTTGGCAATCGCCATCGGTGAGGTTGTTGATGATGCCATCATCGATGTCGAGAATGTGTATCGCCGCTTGCGTGAGAACGCGATGTTGGAGCAGCCCCGAAACACGCTGAGAGTTGTTTATGATGCATCTCGCGAGATAAGAACTTCGGTCGTTTACGCCACATATATCGTGGCGCTGGTGTTCCTTCCTGTCTTTTCGCTTGGTGGACTGGAAGGAAAGATTTTCACCCCGCTTGCCTTTTCGTACATCATCGCCATCGTTGCATCCCTGGGAGTGGCTCTGACTGTCACGCCTGCGCTCTGCTATTTATTGCTGGCAAATCAAAAAGAATTGCCGCACGAAGAAACACGCACGATTGTCTGGATGAAAGAACGGTATGAAAGCGTTCTGCGCCCTTCACTAAATCATCCTTGCATGATCGTCGCTGCCGCTACCATTTTATTTGTCGTATCGCTTATCCCGTTAGCCTTTCTCGGCAAGGAATTTCTTCCCGAGTTTGACGAAAGCAACCTGATCGTTTCACTCAACACAATTCCGGGGACAAGCCTCGATATTACAACGCAGATAGGTAAGACACTTACAGATCACTTCAAACAACACAAAGCTATTACCGCCTCAGGACAGCGCGCTGGTCGCGCGGAAGGCTCGGACGATTATGGCGCGAGCAACTTTAGCGAGATAGATATTCGACTCCATGGTGAAGGAAAAGAACGCTCAGAAATTCTAGCGCACGTGCGCGAGCACTTCGCTAAAGTGCCTGGTGCTGTCGTGAACGTGGGCTCCTACATATCCCACCGTATGGACCATGCATTGTCCGGCGTGAATGCAGCAATTGCCATAAAGCTGTTCGGGCCGGACTTGGCTATACTGCACCAGAAAGCGCGAGAAATTGAAGCTGCCATGAAGACTGTGCCGGGCGCAGTAGATGTGCAAGTTGAGCCCATCATACCTATCCCGCAAATCAGCATTGAAATTAACAGAATGGCAGCGGCTCGCTACGGCATCATGGTCGGCGATTTGGCAAGGACAATAGAAGCTGCTTTTCAGGGACGTGCCGTTTCCCAAATAGTTGAAGGGCAGCGCACATTTGACCTGTTCGTCTGGTTTGAACCGAAATTTCGCTCCGACTTAAATGTTATCCGCAACACTCTCGTTGATACACCAAGTGGACAGAAAGTCCCGATTGGTAGCGTTGCCGACGTCATCTATGCCACCAGTCCCAATACTATTCGACACGAAATGGTTTCACGTCTTGTAGTAGTCCAGGCTAATGTCTCGGGAAGGGATCTCGGTAGCGTAATAAACGAGGCCAGAGCGCGTATCGCAAAGCAGGTAGTGCTTCCGCAAGGTTATTACGTCGTTTATGGCGGACAGTTCGAAGCGCAGGAGCAAGCTTCCAGGCAACTGATCTTGCTCAGCTTTGTGGCAATTATCGGGATCTTTTTCTTACTTTGGATGGCATTCCGGTCAGCGCTGGCAGCACTCCTGGTGATGGCGAACCTTCCGCTTGCGCTTGTCGGTGGGGTCTGGGCAATAGTTTTAACTGGTGGAGTGCTCAGCATCGGCTCGCTTGTTGGCTTCATTACCTTGTTTGGGATTTCAACACGTAACGGCATCATGCTTGTATCTCACTTCAATCACATGCTAGCCGAAGGTCGAAGTTTCGAGGATGTACTTTGGCATGGTTCACTCGATCGGCTTAGCCCGGTGCTCATGACTGCCTTAACCGCCGCGCTCGGCGTTCTTCCCATCGCGGTGTTAGGTGGCGCCGGAAGGGAGCTTGAGCAGCCGCTTGCAATCGTAATTGTAGGAGGCATGTTCACCTCAACCACGCTGACACTTGTTGTTATCCCTGCCCTGTTTAAGCTGTTTGGCCGTAAAGCCTTACACGGAATCCCGCTGGAAGAATCAGATCATGATGATCCATTTTCCACAACTACAAAGGAGAAGAACTGATGAAACTGAAGATGGGTTGTCTTAGTCTGGCTACGCTGCTTTTGGGTGGTTGTGGCAGCAAAGAAGAAGCCTCTACTGTTGCGACTACCCCTGATGCTACCACTTCGACTGCACCACAAAGCGTCGGTGGTTCTAACGCTCTTCAGATCGAAGATTACACGTTCAGAATTACTAATTCCGTTGAAGGACAGAAAGGGCACATTGACCTTTATCTGACCAGGGGCGCGGCCAACGAGCACGTGCCCGGAGCTGCTATCGAGCTAACTCTGACGGCTCCGGATGGACATACTCAAACGATCAACATGACCGAAGACGTACAGAACAAGCATTATGCAGGCACCGCAACGCTTGACCATACAGGGGAGTATCAGGTAGCTGCACGCACCAGCGTCAATGGCAAGACATTTACGCCAAGATTTACGATCACAAACTCGAAGTGAAACACATCGGAAATTTCGACACATCTGGAGGATTAATGAAAAGGATATTTTTAGCTGCAGCGACGGTGCTGGTCTCTCTTTCGGCCTGCTCAAAGCAGGAAGAACCAGGTGTAGTGGATCATTCGCAGCACGGCACTGCTAGCGACACCGGCACGGGTCACTCAGGCATGATGGCAGAAATGCAGAAGGGCAATGAAATCTCTAAGGATTATGATTTCAATGTCACTGCTGATAAAGAGCTAAAAGCCAATGAACCCGCAGATTTGAACATTCTTGTCACAGAAAAATCCAACGGATTGCCTGTCCGTGATTTCACTGAAAATCACGAGAAATTGATGCACATGATTGTCATCAGCTCCGATATGGCTGAGTTTCAGCATATACACCCGGATGTGATTGGACCGGGAAAGCTCAAAGTGAATACAAAATTCCCCAAGGACGGTGAATACATAGTTTTTGCGCAGTTCGCCCGAGAAGGCGGGCATGAGGCGACTGTGCGGCAGCCCATATCTGTCGGGAATGCAAAAGCTGTGACGAAAGCAAATCTTTTACCTGATGCCGACAAAGCAAAAGTAAGTGATGGGTACACGTATAAGCTTCTCAGTTACCCGAAGAAAGCCGGTGAAATGGGGATGGTTACCGTTGGAATTGAAAAAGATGGTAAGCCCGTAACAGGAATCGAGAACTACTTGGGTGCTGGCGGCCATGCCGTTGTGATAAATGAAGGCACCGATTCTTTCCTGCACGTGCACCCCATGACCGAAGCCAAGAAAAATGGAAAGTATGAGTCTCCAATCGAATTCCATTCGCTGATTTCAAAACCAGGCAAATACAAGCTCTGGGGGCAATTTCAAATTGCTGGCAAAGTTCGCACCGCCGATTTCACGTTCGACGTTAAGTAGACTCTGCTTGCCGGCCTTGACCCTCCAACCAGTTGGAGGGTTTAAGCTGTTTGTATCAGGAGGTCAAACGGCATGCCAAAACTTTTGGTCGGTGAGCTTGCAAAGCAATTCGGCATAAGTCCTAAAACTGTTCATTGGTACGAGGCCCAGGGTTTATTGCCCGAGACCGTTCGGTCCGAGTCCGGCTACCGTCACTACTCACCAGAAGCCGTTGATCAGCTGGCTTTTGTACGGAAGGCTCTCGGATTGGGCTTTACAGTGAAAGACATCAAAACAATACTGGAGATAAAAGCGGGCGGGAACTTGCCCTGTGACTTAGTGCTCAGCTTGCTAGATAAAAAGATAAAAGACCTTGCTGAACAAATTCGAACGCTCCAAGAATTGCACGCGCACCTGGGAGTACTTCAGCAAGAGTGGCGCCTGAAGCCGCATGAAACTCCATCGACTGCGTTCGAAATCTGTCCGCTGATCGAAGAGTCGTAAATTGGAATCGCACAAAGACACAGACAGAGATGCTTCGGCGTCTTGTGGTTGTGTCCTGCCTTGAGGTGATTATGAAGCCCACGCTAAGCCAGAGCACGAGAGCGTTTTTTCCAGAACGAACAGAAATCGATCCTGTCTGTCACATGCAGGTCGCTGTTGATAAAGCTCAGTTTAAATGCGACCACGCAGGCAACACCTATTACTTCTGTAACGCCGTATGTCTATCTAAGTTCAACAATAGCCCTCGAAGATACCTGCCCGTCGAAGAAGCAAATCCTGTTCAAATCCCACGGCAGCAAGCTTCGCTGGCTGAGCAACCGACATTTCGTGCGGACGAGCAAATCCGTGAATCCATGGCGGATGCCAAGTTCACATGCCCAATGCATTCCGAAATAGTACAAAAAGGTCCCGGTTCCTGCCCTATCTGCGGCATGGATCTCGAGCCTGTGGACGTTTCGCTTGACGGTACCGATGCAGATGAGCTGAAGAGGCCGATTGTGAAGCTTGCGGTAGCAACTGCGCTTACCCTGCCACTGTTAGTAGTGGCAATGGGAGACATGGTTGGTTGGCGCTTGTTTGCAGAGTTGCCTGGGCATACAGCGCGTTTGATTGAACTTGCCCTTTCGGCGCCGGTCGTGGTTTGGATTGGTGGCGACTTTTTCAAGCGCGGGCTGGAGTCCGTAAAAAACCGCTCGTTGAATATGTTCACGCTGGTAGCGCTCGGAGTCGGCATCGCGTTTACCTATAGTCTGTTTGTCACACTGTTTCCCGGATCGGTTCCGAACGGGGGCATTGGGCATGACGGCGTCCACGTTTACTTCGAAGCGGCCGCAGTTATCGTTACACTCGTGCAGTTAGGTCAGGTTTTGGAATCGGCCGCGCGTCGCCGCACAGGCGGAGCAGTCCGGTCTTTGTTGTCGCTTGCCCCCAAAACGGCGCGTAAAGTTCAAAGTGACGGTAGCGAAGAGGATATTCCCACATCCGAAGTACAAGTCGGTGACAAGTTGCGTGTTCGACCCGGTGAGAAGATACCGGTGGACGGAATTGTCCGAGACGGCAACGGTACTGTGGATGAGTCTATGCTGACGGGCGAGCCGCTGCCAGTCAGCAAGCGTTTGAACGATACCGTAACTAGTGGCACAATTAATCAGAACGGTTCATTTATTTTCGAAGCGCAACGCGTCGGTAATGAGACTTTGCTAGCTCAGATTGTACTAATGGTCTCGGCTGCGCAGCGTAGCCGCGCGCCCATTCAAAAACTCGCTGATTCCGTTGCAGCTTACTTCGTGCCGGTTGTCCTTGTGGTTGCAGCAATGACATTCGCTGCCTGGTGGCTGTTTGGCCCGGCGTCATCATCCTCCTTTGCGATATTAACGGCCATTGCGGTTTTGATCATTGCCTGTCCGTGTGCGCTCGGTCTTGCGACTCCCATGTCCGTAATGGTGGCAACGGGAAAGGGCGCTACAGCGGGAATCCTGGTAAAGGATGCTCAAACCTTGCAATCGCTCGAAAAGGTCGACACGGTCGTCATTGATAAAACAGGCACGCTCACGGAAGGCCGACCAAGGCTGATTGACGTCGTCGCTGATAACCGCTCCGAGCAGGAGTTACTAATTTTGGTGGCAAGCGTTGAGAGAAACAGTGAACACCCCCTGGCGCAAAGCATTTTAAGGGCTGCCGAAGAACAGGCGTTAACCCTTCGCAGCTCGGTCGAGTTTGAAGCTGTGAGCGGAAAGGGCGCACTGGCACAAGTAGGCGACGACGTTGTCGTGGTCGGCAACGCGGCGATGATGATGGACCTGAAAATCGACGTGCAGGCTCTGATGCCTGATGTTCAGCAACGTCAACGGGGTGGTGAGACTGTCATGTTCGTGGCAGTAAACCGAGATTATGCCGGCTATCTTTCGGTAGCGGACCCGATAAAAGCTAGGGCTCGTCAGGCGGTTGACTTGCTTCATGGACGAGGAATCGATGTGGTGATGCTCACTGGTGACAACCGTGAGACTGCGGAGGCCGTTGCGCAAAAGCTGGGAATCGACCGCGTCATCGCAGAGGTTCTTCCGGCGGACAAGGCGGCAGCTGTTAAAAATTTGCAGGACGAAGGGCGGACAGTTGCAATGGTTGGCGATGGCATCAACGATGCTCCTGCACTGGCTCAGGCGAATGTGGGCATAGCCATGGGTAATGGAACTGAGATAGCAATGCAGAGTGCAGGTATTGTGCTGGTCAAGGGAGAGCTATCAGGCATCGCAAAGGCGTTCAATCTCAGCAAGGCCATGATGTTGAACATCCGCCAGAACCTATTTCTGGCATTCGCCTACAACGTCATTTCGATACCACTTGCAGCCGGAGTTTTATATCCGCATTTTGGATTGTTGCTCAATCCGATGATCGCGAGTGCTGCAATGGCTCTGAGCTCGGTGTCGGTCATTGCAAATGCCCTGCGGCTCAATTCCGCTAGGATCTAACGCCGGCAACACCCTAAGCACGGCAAATGCTGAAGGAGAACAGCACAGATGTTCGGGACCCTGCCTGGTTATTCCCATCTGCTGAATAGCTCAATGGTCACTTGACCCGTGCCAGTGCTCATGAAATTTTGAATGCCGCATTGCATCACTTTTCAAGCGTTTGGGGGAACCGATTGGATCATTGTCCGTCTGCCTTGTGGATTACATAGAAATGTGGAAATGACAATTGTAGAAATGGTTCCCAGAAGTTTGACGGTGCGAGACCACACTGCTTCTACATATGCGGAAGAATTCGGAATGAAAGCGTTGCGTGGGAATTTTTGACGGACTTAACTGAACGAGGTCCCTGCTCGGCGGAATCACTGCTTGGAAGAAACGCGACAAGTCTCTGGTCAAGGGCCCAGATGAAAAGCAGATTCTTGACCTTGCAATCATCAAGTCACAGATGGGCCAGGTAGCGTCTCCAGTGCAATCCGGAAGGTCTCCATTTGCCAATTCTGAGGGTCTATCATACAGTGAATGTTCGATGAGTGTCGCGGATTCGGTCGCTTCTATCTTGAGGTACTCCGGCTTCCTCTGCTATTTTGCTCCAGTTTGATACGGCAGCCTGAACTTCAGTTAGGATCGCTCTGGCGGAAGTTCGCTTGAGTGAAATAGTTTTGGCGCAATCATCAAAATCTTCAAGGACGAAACCATCCCGTTTGCCATTTAAGGACATCTGATGTTTGCTAAGCCATTTATTGGCCGGATCGTAGGCGTAGGTCATGTCGAAGGCAGGAGATAGGGACCAAATGCCTTCCTTATTCATCAGGAAAGCAATGTTCTTTACGTGATCGTCTTGGTTGCGAGCCAAGATGTTGAATGCCATACGTCGAAACAATGCTTCCGTAGCAGACATCGGTAGTCCTAGCTGCTTTAGCACCTGAAACGCCTGCTCGTAAGAATATGCAGCCGGCTGATTGTAATCGAAATGCGCTAAAGCGCCGAGCGATTGCATGTGAATTTTTTCACCGGTGCTGGTACGGTCAAATCGCTTTGCCATGAAATGATGCCTTCCGTTTTCTTCTAGGATTCGGCACTCGTGCATTTCAATACCGGCGGCAAGGGCTAGCTTGTAATATGCGTATTCGATCAATCCGTAACCCAGGGGCAAGTCAAATCCCTTGTCCTTGTTTCCTGAAACTCCATCAAACTTCAACAGCCAGTATGTAAAACCCGATCCCGCTTCAATCTGTCCTGATCGCACCTCATTTGTAGCCGGATTCCATGCGATAATCGCTTTTGGGCGGGCGCCACCAACTGAGGTGCCAATCCGAAGAATATCTCGGAGTGCCGCTTCCTTGTGTTTGTCAGTGATCGATACCTTGAAGTTTTCACGTTCCGTCAAAATCTCGCTTGCTAGCTGGACGAGCTCATCTACGGCAATCTTGCTTGCTTTTTTTGCCCGGGGTCCTTTTGCTGGTACAAATTCCAGAGCTCCCATGCCGCGTGCCCCGATGTAGCATAGTTTTTCTACTGGATCCATGCTATTCGCTGGTCGTCCTTGTTGAGCTAACCATGCGTTAATCAAAGCGTTACCAAATTTGTCTGGAAGAGAGTCGGCAAGCATCCCCGGTAGCCCCTGAAACGTGTCTTTGGATAGTGCGGGGAACGAATATATCGTATTCGCAAGTGGCATCATCAGCGGTGCTACCTGAATTCCGCTTCTTGCAAACTTAGCTTCGTATTGAAAGAATGAGTAGCCGCGATCTTCGTCCCAAGATACGGCTCCGATGGTACTACTCCAAAGTTTTACAGTTGCAACGTTCATGATTCATCATCCCATTTCCAGCTTTTAGAAGGACTGTCTTCGTCCTTTCTTTGAGAGGCACGTTTTCGCTCTTCTTTCTGGCGCTTTGCCTGCTCGATTGGACTCGAGGGCGATTCAGGCACAACCGCATCAATATTGCTGACAAGGCCAAGGGCTCTTAATATACGAATCAAATTGGAC
>Ga0163151_10002829_pt1 | contig 26026 bp, 23 predicted proteins | sample OliLakLV19MP5IB2_FD_145596 | JGI IMG/M metagenome (GOLD analysis project Ga0163151, IMG submission 145596) | Freshwater microbial mat bacterial communities from Lake Vanda, McMurdo Dry Valleys, Antarctica - Oligotrophic Lake LV.19.MP5.IB-2 | ecosystem: Environmental > Aquatic > Freshwater >...
GAAATGCCGAGCAGGTAAATGGGTTCCTTCCGGTCGTTGAGAATTGGAATCTTCTTCGTGTGCAGGATTTTCACGCCGCTGCTCGTGTGGATCACTTCCTCGGCGATCTCCACCATCCGTCCTTCCTCCAGCACTTGCCGGTCTTTCTTGATGAAGAAGTCCGCTTCGTCCGGCGGGAAAAAGTCGTGGTCGCTCTTGCCGATCAATTTCTCCCGGCTGATTCCCAATAGCCGCTCGCCCGCCCGGTTGAAACGAACGAAGCGAAGGTCCTTCGCGTCCTTGATGAAAATCATGTCGGGGATGTTCTCCACCACCTGGTCGAGAAACACGTTCGCGCGGTGAATTTCCTCTTCGGCGGCATTGCGGTCCGTCATGTCGCGCGCGGTCGCGTAAACGAGGTTTTCATCCGGAAACATGGACGCGTTCCAGAGGAAGTACCGCAGTGAGCCGTCTTTCGCGATATAGCGGTTCTCGAAGTCCCGTCCCTCGCCATCCTTCTGAAGCTTCTCCATGGCCTCGCGGGTTTTCTGCCGGTCTTCGGGGTGGAGGAATTCGTAAAATGGCTTCGACTTGAGCTCCTCGACCGAGTAACCAAGTGTCCGGGTCCAGGCGGGATTGAGGTGCCGGAAATTGCCGATCATATCGGTGACGCAGATCATGTCCATTGACAGGGCAAAAATCCGGTCTCGCTCATCCTCCGCTTTCTTCCGTTTGAAGACGGAACCCAGCTGGGGGGCGATCGCCGACGCGAGTCCCACAAAAAAGTCCTTCACGTGAAGATGTTTCTCCGTGACGCAGAACTCGAGCACAGCCACGACGGCGCCGTCAGTGACCACCGGAATGGCCATTGAAATCTGGACGCCGAATTCGCGAAGAATGGTCTGCCGCCGGAACGAGCGAAGGAGGATGATGTCGTCGGCCCACTGGGGCTGTCGAAGCGTCCAGGCGCGGCCGGGCAAGTCGTCTCCCTGGGCAAGAATGATCGGCTCCATCGCCTTGCGGAAACGTTCGAGGTCGTCGCCCGCGCCGTAGGCGGCGCGGCTGACGCAAAGCCCTTTGCCGTCGGGAGACGGCACCCACGCCAGGCCGTATTCCCAGCCGGTGGTGACGCACACCTTTCGGACCACCACGCTCAGGGCCGACTGAAAGTCCCTGGCCTCGCTGACGGCCAGCGTGATGGTTTCGAGGAGCAGGACCTGTTCCTCGGCCTCTCGCCGTCGCGTGATGTCGGTGACGATGGCCACGAGCATCGTTTCGTTCTTGAGGCGAAGCTGGCGAAGGCGCACTTCCATCCACAGGCGGGTGCGGCTCTTGTGAATGGCCATGATCTCGAAGGTGGCGCCGGCTTCGGTGTCTTTCAGGCGCTCACGAAAGGCGGCCTGGTTGTCGTTGGGGACCAGCGCGGCCATGGAGGGAAGGCCGAAGAGTTCCTTGTCCGTGTAGCCGAAGATGTTGCAGAAAACGGCGTTCGACCGCAGGATCTTTCCGTTCTTCGAATCCAGGATGACGATGCCCATCCCCAACGCGTTTTGCGTGGAAAGAATGAAGTCGGCGAGCTCGATTTTGTCGGATTTCTTGTCGGCCAAGGCAATGTTCCTTTTGTAATGCTCGGCGGATTGTACCACGGATTTTCCGCCCACACGGTCTTCGCGAAGTAATAGATTTGCCTCGATCGCGGCATCCTCTCGCCGGGACCAAAAATGTGCTCGTAGTGAAATGGATATCACTCAAGCCTCCGAAGCTTGCGTTCTGGGTTCGAATCCCAGCGAGCACAATCGCGCTGCTCGCCCTCTTGCTGACTTCCCTATCCGCCGCGTCCGGTCGCCGCGTTCTTCATGTTTTCCACGCCGAGAAGTTCTGGAGCGTCCAAGCCAGCGGGGCCATCGAGGAGGTTCCGTTTTCATTCAATTTCGGGGAAAACGAGGGCGGCGTCGGCACGACCGGCCCGGTGGTGTCCCCGGACGGCCGCCGCGTGGCCTTCACCAAGGATAACGACCTCTGGGTCTACGATCTCAAGTCCGGCGCGAGCCAGCGCCTCACCCGCCACGGACGGAAGTCGGACGACGTTTTCACGTCCGTTTACGTGCTCATCACTGCCTGGTCGGCCGACGGCCGCCAGATCCTCTACAACGTCGCGCATTCCGACGCCGAAGACCCGGAAGGGATTGAGGCCACGCGCGAAGTCCGCGCGGTGCCTTACGGTTTCAGAATCCTCGACGTGGCCCAGGACGCGTCGAAACCCATTCGACTGGCGGGAGAGTTCCAGCTCTGGCTTCCCGACGGCCGGTTTCTCCTGACGTCGTCCGACGCCGATTATCTTCACGGCGCCCTCCTGGCCCAAACGCCGGGCCAGGACCTGCCCGAGCGGCTGACGCCGCTTCGCGGACTCTGGGGACAGGCCGACGTCAGCCGCGACGGCCGGTGGCTCGTCGCGTCGCTCGGCCAGCCCGCACCGCCCCAGCCCGACCAGATGGAAGATGAAACCGCCCTGACGAGCCGCATCGTGAAGATGAACCTCAAGAGCGGCGCGCTCACCGACGTCACCGCGCCCGGCTCCTGGTCTGAATACCAGACGCCCCGCTTCTCACCGGGCGGCGGACAGCTCTCGTGGGTCAAGCAGGGGGAACCCGACGCCCTGGGCTTCGCCAGTGGAACCGTTTTCGTGGAGGGAAGGGAAATCGGCACGTTCGCCATGCCCGTCGACCCCCGGTGGATCGATGAGGGGACCCTGGTTATTTCTCATGGCGGCGGGATCGATGTTGTCCAATCGAGCGGCAAAGTTATAATCCACCGACCATGATAATTGGACTGACAGGAAAGAACGCTTCCGGAAAAGGGGAAGTGGCCGCGTATCTGAAGTCGCGCGGATTCACTTACTATTCGCTCTCTGACGTGCTCCGAGAGGAGCTCAAGCGCCGGCGAAAGCCCATCACGCGCAACAACCTCATCTTCCTCGGCAACAAGCTGCGCGACGAGAACGGCCCGTCCGTCCTCGCCGACAAGATCCTCAAGCGCATCGAGGACGACCACCACTACGTGGTCGATTCGTTCCGCAACCCGGAAGAAGTCAAAGCGTTCCGCCGGAGCGCCCGCGATTTCCGCCTCGTCTCGGTGGAGGCCACCCCGCAGAAGCGCTTCGACCGCATGCACCTGCGCAACCGCGAGGCCGACGCCCGAACCTATAAGGAGTTCGTTCTGCAGGAGAAACGCGAGTTGACCAGCGCCGAGCCCACAAAGCAGAACCTTCATGCCACCGCGTTGCTCGCGGACGAGACCATTCCCAACAACGGAACGGTGGACCAGCTTCACGCGAAGCTGTCGCGCCTGTTCAGCAAAATGCTCATGAACGCCGCCCGCCCGGGCTGGGACGAATACTTCATGCGCATCGCGCGTGTCATCGCCTCGCGGTCCAACTGCATGAAGCGCAAGGTGGCCGCGCTCATCGTCAAGGACGGCCGCATCATTTCGACCGGCTACAACGGCACGCCGCGCGGCACCGAGAACTGCAGCCAGGGCGGATGCCCCCGCTGCAACGCCTTCCGCCCCAGCGGCGAGGGCCTCACGGAATGCTACTGCTCGCACGCGGAAGAGAACGCCATCGTGCAGGCGGCCTACCACGGAATCTCGATCAAGGACTCCACGCTCTACACCACGTTCTCGCCTTGTCTCATCTGCACGAAGATGATCATCAACTCCGGCATCAGGGAAGTCGTGTACAACGAGGCGTATCCGCTCGGAAACGAGGCCATCGCGCTCCTGCGCCAGCCCGGCATCAAAGTCCGCCGCCTGTCGACGCATCAAGGTGAGGTCTGATTAAAAGGCTGTTCGCCTTTCGCCGCCGTTTCCTGTTCTGCGCCGCGCTCCTGTCGGTGTTGGCATTCCTATTGATCATTCCCAGGGACTTGGAGTCCTTCAATCTCGCCACGCCGCCCGCGCCGGATGAGCTCAATTATTATTCGCACGCCACCGCGATCGCCTACGGCCGGCTCAATTACGCGCGTGAGCCGGCCCACTACATGCCGTTCAATCACGCGGTCGGGCCGTCGCTCCTGGCCGTTCCGGTCGTCTTTCTGGGATCGCTGGTGGACCGTTTTACCCATAACGAGGTCGTCGAAAGGCGCACGGCCGAAAACCTCACGCGCAGCTACACCGGACTTGGCTTTCCCGTCGCCACACAGATCTACATCGTGCTGGGGACGTTTCTCCTTTACCGACTGCTCGATCGCGGCACCAACGCCCGCTATGCCGCCATCACCACGGGAATCTCCGTCATGTCGTCGGGCGTTCTCTTTTTCGCTTATCGCCGCGCGGTCAGCAGCCACGTGTACGAATTCGCCGCCATTTCGCTGGCGCTTTATCTTTTGTGGTGCCCGCCACAGGGGCGGTGGAACGAAGGGCGGCGAAAGTGGGGCCTGACCGCCGCCGTCGCGGCGATTGTTTTCCTGGTCAGGTACAACGATCTTCCGATCTCGATCGCGTTCATCTGGGCCACGCTGGCCTCTCATTTCAGCCCGGGGACCCTGACGGGCTGGCTGCGCCAGGCGCCGGCCCGCCGCGTGGCGGCGTGGCAGTTCCTTTCGCTTTTCCTGCTGGTCGGCGCGCTGGCAACGATTGCCTGCACGGCGCATGTGTACGGCGGCAATCTCTGGAACGCGTCCATCCTCCAGGGTCGGTTGTTTCGTTCCGGCGTGGGGACCTATTTTGAACGGCTCGTTCATGTTTTCTTCGGCCGCGACTGGGCACTCGTCGCGACGGCGCCTCTTGTTCTCTGGGGCCTGGGGTCCTGCGCGTGGCTCGGGCTTCGCCGCTATCTCGCCGTGCCGTTCCTGATCGCGCTCGCTTGCAACCTCGCGGTCACCGTGGCGTGGGGAACGCAGGGATCCGCCTACGGCTACCGCTATTTCGTCCCGTCCGCCCTGCCCCTGGCGACCATCGGACTGTCGAGGTGGATCGAACGCGGACCGGTTCCGTCCGGGCGGCTCATCCTTGCGATCACCGTCGCCGTCATTCCAACCGTCCTGCTCGTGATCTTCGGGGTGACGTTGGAGCTGGCGCTCGTGCGCGGGGAGACGAGATGGGATACGGGCTGGGTCAACAACGATTATGTCGTGAACGCGTTTGAAGCCGTTTTCGCGCGGCCGCTTCTCACGTACGGCGCCCTCGTGCCCGTCAGCGGCATCGGCGTCGTGAAGGGGTGGCTGGGCGCCGCTCCGGAGTGGATGGAGCCGATCAGCGTCTCCGGCATGATCAAAATTGTGACGCTGTGGGTGCTGCCGCTCGGCGTGGGCGGCACGCTGGCCATGATTTTTGATAGGAAGTCGCATGGGTAAAAAGCTCATCATCCAGATTCCCTGCTTCAATGAAGAAGGAACCCTTCCGGACACCCTCCGGAGCCTTCCTCGCGCGCTGGACGGCTTCGACGCGGTGGAGTGGCTGGTGATCGACGACGGCAGCACCGACCGCACGGTTGAGATCGCCCGCGAGTTCGGGGTCCAGCATGTCGTCCGCCACAACCGCAACCGCGGCCTCGCCCGCGCTTTCAGCACCGGCATCGAGGCAGCGCTGGGCGCCGGCGCGGACGTGATCGTGAACACCGACGGCGACAACCAGTACAACGCGGCCGACATCCCGGCTCTGGTGGCGCCAATCCTCGCCGAGAAGGCCGACGTCGTGATCGGCACGCGACCCGTCGGATCGATGGGAAATTACACTTTTCTCAAGCGGGCGCTTCACCGCGTGGGCCGTGTCCTTCTCCGGTTCCTCTCCGGCGTGGACATCGCCGATCCGCCGAGCGGGTTTCGCGCGTTCTCGCGAGAGGCCGCCCAACGCGTCAACCTCTTCAGCGGATACACCTACACGCTGGAAACCATTCTCCAGGCGGGCGCGGGCGGCCTCACGCTGTGCTCGGTGCCCATCCGCGTCAACCGGCAGATGCGCGACTCGCGGCTCATCCGGAACCTTCCGCACTATGTTCTCAGCGCCGCGGCCACCGCCCTGCGCACCGCCGTGATCTATCACCCGGGCTCGGTGTTCCTGTTCGTATCGGCCCTCTTCATGGTGAGCGGTTTCGGAATCGGCCTGCGTTTCATGTTCTTCTACCTGTCCGGCTCGGGCGGCGGGCACGTCCAATCCCTCATCCTGTGCGCGCTTCTGATCAGTCTCGGCGCGTTGCTTCTGGTCGTCGGCGTCCTGGCCGACCTCATCGCCGTCAACCGCAAGCTGCTCCAGAGCATTCACCGCCAGCTGCAGGTCCGCGGCGGGCCCAAATAGTCCGTGATCATCGAGGATGGCGTCGTCGCCGGAAACGCGTACGATAAATACGCCTCGAGAAACCCCATCGAGCGCTGGATGGTCGGAAACTTCATGGCGGCCGTTCGGCGCCTCGCGCTGTCGACGGGAGCGAAGAAAGCTTTGGAAGTGGGCTGCGGCGAGGGGGAAGTGGCGCGCCTCCTGGCCGGCGCGGGCCTTCACGTGCGGGCCACGGACGTCTCAGAGAAGATCATCGACGTCGCCCGCGCGCATCCGCAGAAGGAGGGGATCGATTTCGCCGTCGCCTCGGTGGAAACGCTCAAGCCTGCGGGGCACGCCGCCCCGCTCGTGGTGTCGATCGAAGTCCTCGAGCATCTCGTAGATCCCGAAGCGGCCCTCAAGACCCTCGCCTCTCTCGCCCGCCCGTGGTTGCTGTTGAGCGTACCGCGTGAGCCGCTCTGGCGCGCGCTCAACCTGGCGCGCGGAAAGTACGTCAAAGATCTCGGCAATACCCCCGGTCATCTCAATCACTGGTCTACGGCGGCGTTCCGCCGCCTGGCCGCGCGGCACGTGAAAATTGAAGCCGTCTGCACGCCGCTTCCCTGGACCATCGTGCTCGGCCGCGTAGTACAATGAAATCGTGACCAAACGACTCGCACTCTTTGCCCTGCTTTTCCTGAGCGCCGGTTCCGTCTGCGCGGACCAGTTCGCCCCCGAGGTGTCGACGGACCCGATCGGAGCGCCCTTCTTCCGCCATCTCGCCTATGACTTCGGCCTCGACATCCGTGACGTCGTGAAGCTCGAGCGCCACGGCTTCGGCAGGGGAGAGACCGTCACACTCGTCCTCGTCGCGAAGGCGACGGGCACGTCGTTCAAGGAATTCGCCAAACGCCGCCTGAAAGACCAGGTGCCACTCAAGGACCTCGCGGCCGGAGCGAAACTCGATTACCCCACGCTGCTCAAGAACGTCCGCGCCATCAAGGAAGGCATCGAAGCCAAGGGCGACGAGAACCTGCCGCCCCCGGTGTTCGAACCGACGCCGACGCCCGAACCTCGTCGCGCGCGCCGCGGCAAAAAAGGCGAGAGCCCGTCGCCGTTGCCATCACCGGCGGCATCGCCCAGCCTGACGCCCATGCCCACGCCGCCGCCGTCGCCCGTCGTCCCGGCGCCGTGACCGATCTCATGAAAAAAATAAAACCGTTCACCCTGCTCGTCATCCTTCACACGGCGGTCATCGCCATCGCGCTGGCGCTTCTCTGGCGGCAGCCGAGCGAACATCGACCGGACAGTTCCACCATCGTCGTGATCCCCATCGAGGGGATGATCACGATGGGCCGCGGCGCCATGGCCCGCGGGCAAAGCGTCGACGAGATCGTCTCGACGATCGACGACCTCGCCGAGCGCAACGACGTGAAGGCCATCGTGCTCAAGATCAATTCGCCCGGCGGCTCCGTGGGCGCCGTGCAGGCCATCCATGCCTCCCTCGAACGATTCCGCAAGAAAGGGAAAAAGGTGGTTTCATCGTTCGGCGATGTCGCCGCTTCGGGTGGTTATTACGTCGCGTGCGCCGGCGACAAAATCGTTTCCTATCCCGGAACGCTCACCGGTTCCATCGGCGTCGTCCTTCAGCTGCCGAACGTCACGGGCCTGATGCAGAAGGTGGGCGTGCGCATGGACGCGGTCACCTCCGGCGCGATGAAGGACGCCGGTTCGCCGTTCCGAACCATGTCGGCCGATGAGCAGAAATATTTCAAGGAAATCGTCATGGACGCTTACGGGCAGTTTTTTGACGCGGTCAAGGCCAGCCGCAAGATCCCGGCCGATGAACTCCTCAAAGTGGCCGACGGGCGCGTCATGTCGGGCCGGATGGCGCTGAAGGCCCGGCTCGTCGACAGGCTCGGCGGACTCTCGGACGCCATTGACCTCGCCAAGGAGCTTTCCGGACTCGCCGGCAAACACCCGCGCATCGTGGAGCACCAGGAGAAGCCGACGCTCGGGCGCCTCATGGAGCTTGTGTCCCGAACGCCGGCCGACCACCTCATGGACTTCGCCGAGACAAGCGTGCGCCTGTCCTACGTTCTGAACTGATGGAATTTGAGCTTCTCGACAACGACGAGTATCCCGCGCACAGCCTCGAGGCCGTGCGCCGTTACCTCCAGAACCCCCGGCGCCAGATGCAAGCCTGGGGCGACAAAGTGCCGCAGCTCGCGTCGGCCCTGGTCTTCGCTCTCGTGGTCGTGGAGTGGGTGCTGGCGAAGCGTCTGTCGGAGGGGTCGGGGCGCGGCGTCTCCGCCATCGCGCAGGTCATCGGGCTGGCCGTGGTCATTTTCATTGCCGAATCCATTCTGGTGAGCGCGGCGGCGGGCATCTCGGCCATCTCGGGAAAGTCCGGCAATCGATGGACGGCGATGGCCTATCTGAGCCTGGGCCTCACGCCGCTTCTTCTCGTCCTGCCGGTGGCGCTTCTCTGCGAAGCGGCGAACCTCTCGCCGGCCATCCGCACGCTCGTGACGATGCTTCTCGGCATCAAGGTCCTCGCCACATGGAAGGACGCCATCGAAACCACTTTCAAGCTCAACCGCCTTCAAGGCCTGGCGGCGTTCTACTTCGCCGTGGGCGCTTCCACGCTCATCGGCATGCTCATCTTTTACGTGATCGCGATCGGAAAAATCGCGGCCATCTTCGACTAACCTCGCCCTTTCCGCTCGTACCACTCCAGCAGCACCAGCAACGACCACAGCCTCCGCGCCAGCTCGCGCTTGCCGGAGAGGAACGCGTCGAGCAACCGCATCGGCTCCTCGGGATTAACGAACGGGTTCTCGCGCACGCGCGACGGCGCGAAGCGTTGCCGCGCGAATTTGAGCAGCGGCCCCGACATCCAGTTCGCCATCGGCGAACCGAAGCCGCGTTTGGTTCCCGCCAGCGTCGATTCCGGAAGCCGGCCCTTCATAAGCCGCCGGATCAGCCACTTGGTCGTCCAACCCTTGAGCTTGTAAATCTCGGGGATTTCCGCGGCGAACTCCACCAGCCGGACGTCCAGGAACGGAGGGCGCACTTCGAGCGAATGGGCCATGCTGAGACGGTCAATTTTCACCAGGAATTCATCGGGCAGGTGGGTTTGCTGGTCGACGTAAAGGAACCGTTCCAGCCCACGGCGGCGGCCCGCCGACGCCCAGGCGCGCTCGAAGGACTCCGAGGCGGAATGCCCGCGCGCGGCCTCGGTGAGCAAAGGGGACTTAAGCCTGCCCTTTACGTCTTCGCGGAAGAGTTCCGTCCAGCCGAAATGTTCGAGCGGCGATTTGCGTCCGGCCGAGCGCATGAACGCGAGGAGCGCCGGCGCGCGTTGCGACGCGACGCGCGCGAGCGGTCCGTTCATGAGCGGCTCGAGAATGTCGGAGCGAAGCGCCTCGGGAAGCGCGCGGTAAAGGGGAGCGAAGCGATCGGCCACGTAGGTGCGGTATCCGCCGAAAAGCTCGTCCCCGCCGTCGCCGGACAACGCCACGGTCATGCGCTGGCGCGCCATCTTCGTGAGAAAGTACGTGGGGATCATCGAGTCGTCGCCGAAAGGCTCATCGAAAATGTCGACGAGCGTGGGGACGATCCCTTCGACCTCGGGCGTCACTTCCTGCTCGAAATGGTCCGTGCCGAGATGGCGCGCCACCAGCGCCGCCTCGGCGCGCTCGGAGTGGGCCCGGTCGGAGAAGTACATCGTGAACGTCATCAGGTCCGGTTTAAATTTTTTCGCGTGCCAGGCGATGGTGGGAGAGTCGAGCCCGCCGGACAGAAACGTGCCGAGGGGGACCTCGCTGACGAGCTGCCGCTTGACCGCGTCGGCGATCAGTGCGTCGGCCTTCTCCAGGTAATAATCGAGCCCGCGGTCCTCCGCTTCAGGCGGATCGTACGCCCAGTATTTCGTGATGACCACGCGTCCGCCTTCCCACACGAGAAGGGAGGCCGGCTCGAGCTTGCGAATGGCCTGATAAATGGAGCGCGGCGCGGGGATGTAGCGAAGTGAAAGATAATCGTCGATCGCCAGTGGGTCGATGTCGCGCGGCACGGCGGGGTCGGCCAGAAGGCTTTTGATTTCGGAACCGAACACCAGGCGGTCGCCGAGAACGGCGTAGTACACCGGCTTGATTCCCATGTGATCGCGCGCGATCAGCAGCCGGTTGCGTCGCTTGTCCCACAGGGCGAACGCGAACATACCGTTGAGCTTTTGGGCCACCGCGTCGCCCCAGACCTCGTAGCCGTGCACGATAACTTCCGTGTCCGAGTGGGTTTTGAACTGGTGGCCCGCCGCCGCGAGCTCGGAGCGGAGTTCCTGGAAGTTGTAGATCTCGCCGTTGAAGACCACAACGACCTCGCCCGTCTCGTTTTCCATCGGCTGTTGGCCGCCCGCGACGTCGATGATCGCAAGCCGCCGCATGGCCAGACCGATTGAGCCTGAGAGCGGGCCTGAACCAGACAAATCGCCCGAGAAGAAACCGTCGTCGTCAGGACCGCGGTGGGTGAGCTGGGCGTTCATCGTCCGGAGCAGCTCGACATCGGCCGTTCCCGGACGGCCCCAGTTAAGTCGGCCGCAAATTCCGCACATAAAATTTTTTACCAAAATGCCAGACTTCGCGCTCACCCCATGACCACCATCAAAGTCGCCTGCGCCGGTTACCCCGTCAGCCAAAGAACTTATCAGGGCCGCCTGAACGCCGTTGAACTCATCCAATGGTTCGACGGCCTCCCCAAGCCCTCCACGCTCGAACGCTGGATGTCCGAGGCCAAAAAGGACTTCGAGTTCATCGCCTGCGCGCCCGAGGTCATCACGCACCCACAGAAAGACGACAAGCAAAGCTTCGCCCATCGCTATGGCTTCTTTCAGGACACGCATGAGGTGCACGGCGCCTACCAGCGCGCCGCGGTGGCCGCGGGCGTGGTCAAAGCGCGCACCATGCTCTTCCGCCTTCCCCGGGAGATGGGCGCCAACCCCGAACAGGTGGACCGCCTGACCAAGTTCTTCAAGAAGGTGGACCGCCACAAGCTGAACTTCGTCTGGGAGCCGCCGATGAACTGGCCGGCAACGCTCGTGACGTCGGTTTCGAATTCGCTCAAGCTTTTTCCCGCCATGAACCCGCTGGCCGGCATCAAGCCGCCGACCGGGCTCATCCGGTATTTCCGCCTCGGGGCGGGGGGAAAGACGTCGGGGGTCCACAAGTTCTCGAACGAAGAACTGGCCGCCGTGAAGGCCGCCTGCGAGGGCGCGCCGTCCTATGTCGCGTTCAACAACGGTCCTTATGCGTTCGAGGATGCCTGCCGGTTTTCCATGTTGATTTCGTAGTCTCACCCGCGATGCTCAACGCCCCGCTTTCCAAGCTGTTATCGGACATGGCCGACCTCCTCGAATTGAGCGGAGACAACCCCTTCCGCATCCGCGCCTTCCGCCGCGCCGCCGAAACCATTTCGACTCATCCTGAAGACATTGCCGCGCTTCCTCGCGTCGCCCGCCTCGCCATTCCCAACATCGGCAAAGGGGTGGCCGACCTGATTGAAGAGTTTCAGGCGGCGGGCCAGGTGAAGGAGTTTCAGAAGCTGGCCAAGAAGTTTCCCGTCGGCGTCCTGGACGTCATGCGCGTGGGCGGGGTGGGCCCCCGGCGCGCGGTCACGCTCTTCCGTGAACTTCGCGTCGACTCACTCGCCAAGCTTCAGTCCGCTGTGACGCGCGGCACGCTCAAGAACCTGGAGGGCTTCGGAGCGAAGCTCGAGGCGAACATCGCCAAGAGCCTCACCCTGGTTCAGAACGGCGCCCAGCGGCTGCTCATCGGGCAGGCCCGGAAGATCGCCGACGACGTCGCCGCTTACCTCAAGAAATCGCCCGCCATCAAGCAGCTGGAGCTGGCCGGTTCGGCGCGCCGCTGGAGAGAGACAGTGGGCGACCTCGACTTTCTCTGCACGAGCACGCAGCCGGAAAAGGCGATCAAGCATTTCGTTTCCTTCCCGGGCATCCAGAAAGTCCTCGCCGCCGGCGGGACGAAGGCGAGCATTGTCCTGGCCAGCGGACTGCAGGTCGACTTCAGGGTGGTGGCCGCGGAGAGCTTTGGCGCCGCGCTCGTTTATTCCACGGGATCCAAGGCGCACAACGTCCGGCTGCGCGAGCTCGCACTGAAGAAGGGGCTGTCGCTGAACGAGTACGGATTTTCGAAGGTGAGCGACCAGAAGGCGGGAAAAACCACCGCGGGCCGTACCGAAAAGGAAGTTTACGCGAAGCTCGGCATGGACTGGGTGCCGCCGGAGCTCCGCGAGGACCGCGGCGAAATCGACGCCGCCCTGAAGGGAAAGCTTCCCAAACTCGTCGAAGAGTCCGACGTTCTCGGCGATTTCCACAATCACACCGATCTGTCGGACGGCATCCACACGCTTGAGCAGATGTCCGGCGCGGCGCTCGCACGCGGCTGGAGATACTTTTTCTGCGGCGACCACTCGCCGTCCCTGACCATCGCGAGCGGCCTTCCGCCGGCGGTGTTGAAGAAGAAGATCGCGGCCGTGCGAGAGCTCGACGGAAAAAACGGCCTGCGCGTTTTCGCGTCTTCCGAGGTGGACATCCTGGCCGACGGCCGGCTGGATTACCCCGACGACGTCCTCGACACGCTCGACTGCGTGGTGGCGAGCGTCCACAGCCGCTTCAAGCAGTCGCCCGAGGAAATGACCGAACGGCTCTGCCGCGCTATTCGCCATCGTCGCACGCACATCATGGGCCACCTGTCGGGACGTCGCATCGGCAAGCGCGAGCCCTACGGGTTCGACTACGAAACCGTTTTCGAGCAGGCCCTGCGAAATGCCACCGCCTTTGAGATCAACGGCCAGCCCGAGCGCCAGGAACTCGACGACGTCCACGTGCGCCGCGCCGTGGACCTCGGGATCCCGCTCGCCGTCACCACCGACGCGCACAGCATGGCCGACCTGTCCTTCATGACCACGGCCGTTCACATCGCGCGCCGCGGCTGGGTGGAACCCCGCCATCTGCTCAACTGCCTTCCGACCGAGGAGGTCCTTCGATGGCTTCGAGCTTGAAGAAGCGCTTCGGCAAGTCGCCCGTGTGGCCGGCGATTTTGTCGGCTCTGGTCGCACCGGGCGTCGGCCAGGTCGCGAACCGCGAATATTTCAAGGGCGGCCTCCTGCTGTTCGCCTCGGTCGCGTCGTTCCTGTGGTTCTCCCGCGCGGTCACCGAGGCGCTCTCTCTCCTGCTTCCCGGCACGCCGGATCAGTGGAAGCTCGACCAGGGCGCCTTCAAGGACGCCGTGGTGAAGGTGGTGGGCCAGAACCCGACCATGTTCCTGACTTTCGAAGTGCTGATCGTGGTGGTGTGGGTGTTCGGCGTCGTCGACGCCTACTTCACGGCGCGGCGTCTGGCCGCGGCCCCGAGCCCGAAGGAAACCGATGAGACCAACGACCCTCAGCGTTAAGCAGTCCCGCGAGCTTGACCGCCGCGCCTATTCGGACTACGGCATCCCCACGCTCCTCCTCATGGAGAACGCCGCCCGCACGCTCGCCGAATGCATCCAGAAGGCCATCATCCAGCCCATTCTGCGCTGCCAGATCGTCTTCATCTGCGGCGCCGGCAACAACGGCGGCGACGGTTTCGCCGCCGCGCGTCACCTTCACCAGCAGGCCACCCGCTTCACCATGTTCTTCCTCGGCGCCGAGTCGAACTTGACGGCTGACGCCGCCGTCAATTTTCGTATCATCAAAAAGCTTGGAATTCCGATTCATCCGTTCTCGGAATTCAACGCGATGAAGGTCGCATGGGATCGCAATCCCGTCCTGCTCATCGACGCGCTGCTGGGAACCGGATTCAAAATGCCGCTCCGGGCCTCCGTCACCGACGCGATCCGGCAGATCAATGATTTCAAAAAGCACCACACGAGCACGGTGAAAGTTCTGGCGGTCGATCTTCCGTCCGGGCTCAATGGCGACACCGGGCCGATGGGACGAGATACCGTGAACGCCGATTACACGGTGACGCTCGCCTGCAACAAGCCCGGGCTCCTCAAGCCCGAATCGCGGGCTTTCGCGGGGCGGGTGGAAGTCATCGACATCGGCGTCCCGGCGGAGCTCGTTCAGGATGTTGCCGGGCTGGTCTAGTTTCAATTCTCGAATCGAAGGAGAGGTTGAATGATCACGGGTCTTGTTTTGGTCAAACTGCAGGCGGGCAAAGAGAATCAGGCGATGGCGAAGATCAAGGAAGTGAAGGGAATTTCGCACGTTTCCGCCGTCTACGGCCGATGGGACCTCGTGGTCGACGTTGAGACCGACGACCTTCCTTCCATGAGCCGCCTGGTCATCGAAAAGCTCCGCACGATTCCCGGCGTCGCCGGCACAGAGACGCTGGTCACGACCGCGATTTAGTGAGAACTCTCGCCAACGCGCCCCACCCCTTCAAAGGAACCGAGATTCACACGCTTCCGGGCGGCCTGACGGTCGTCCTGAAGAAGGACTCGACCGTTCCCGTCGTCGCCCTGCAGGCCTGGGCGCGCTGCGGCGCCGTCGACGAAGCGCCCCGCGTCCACGGCATCTCCCACGGCCTTGAGCACATGGTTTTCAAGGGCACGAAACGCCGCAACGCGGGGGAAATCACCCGCGACATCGAGTCCAAGGGCGGCGCCATCAACGCCGCCACTCAGCTCGAGACCACCCACTACTACATCGACATCCCGTCCTACGGCCTCGACCCCGCGCTCGACGTGCTGGCCGACGCGCTCACGCACCCCACGTTTCCCGAAGACGAGCTCCAGCGCGAGCGCAAAGTCATCCTCGAGGAGATCCACCGCCGCGACGACAGCCCCGAAGCGACGCTCTGGGACGAGTTCGCCGCCGCCCTGTTCGAAGGCACGCCCTACGGAACGAAGGTCATCGGCAGCGTTGAGACCGTCAGCAACCTCTCGCAGAAAGACCTTTCGGATTATTTCACCGCCCACTACGTTCCCGAGAACCTGGCCGTCGTCATCACCGGCGACTTCGATCGCGCGAAGACCCTGAAGAAGATCGAAAAACTTTTTGCCGACCTGCCGCGGCACGCGCCGCCGCCCAAGCCCGTGGTTACGCTCTCGAAGAAGAAGCCGGGCTTCAAGCGCATCCCCAAGCCTGTCGAGCTCACCTATTTCGCCGCCGGCCACCCGACGCCCGGTCTCGGACATCCGGATTCCGTCGGTCTTGATCTTCTCGCCGACGTTCTCTCCGGCGGCGCCAGTGCCCGGCTCTACCAGAACCTGCGCGAGGACCGCCAGCTCGTGCTCTCGATCGCCTGTGACTACATTCCATTTTCCCAGTGCGGCATCTTCGCGCTCTTCGGGGAATGTTTTCCCGACAAGGCAGACGCGGCGCTCGCGGCGGTGATCGAGGAATTCACCGGGATGCGCAAGAACCCGATCCGCCAGGCGGAGCTCGACCGTGCCCGCGCCCGCATCAAGAGCGAATGGCTCCAGGGCTCCGAGACGCCGCATGGGCGCGCGTCCACGCTCGGCTCGCTCCATGCGCTTGGCCAGATCGACGTAATCGAAACCTATCTCAAGCGCATTGATGAGATCACGCCCGCCGAGCTCACCGACCTCGCATTCCGGCACGTCGACCCTTCGAAGTTCGAAGTGACGATGATCGTGCCCGAGAAGAAATCGAAATGATCTCGAAGGCCCTCGTGCCCATCCGCAAGAAGTTCTCGAACGGCCTGACCGTCCTGTTCCTCCACACGCCCACCGACCCGGTTTCGGCGTGCCACCTGTTCCTGCCGGCCGGCGCGGGCCACGAGTCCGACCGCCTGTCCGGCGTGGGCACGCTGTCGTGGGCGCTCATCACCAAGGGTACCGGCCGCGTGGACGCGCGCCATTACGCGGAGGAAGTGGAATCCATCGGCGCTTCGGTGTCCGCCGGCGCCACGCACGATTACTCGGAGATTTCCTGCCACGCGATCGACGACTACTTTCCGCGCGCGATGGAGCTGATGGGGGAGGCCCTGTTCCAGCCCTCGTTCCTGGAAGAGGAAGTGGCCAAGGAGCGCACCGCGCTCGTGGCCGCCATCAGCTCCAAGAAAGAAAGCATCTTCACGGTCGCGAACGAGGAACTCAATCGCCGCCTTTACGGCCGCCATCCTTACGGCCGGCCGGCGCCGGGCAACGAGAAAACCGTCGCCGGCCTCAGGCGCGCGCACATCGTGAACTGGCACCGCTCGGTGGTGGCTCCCGAAAGCGCCGTCCTCGCGATGGCCACGTCGATGCCCGCGTCGCAGATGCTGCCCGTGATCGAATCCATTTTTGGCCCGAAGGCGTGGAAGCGCTCGAAGGCGACGGGCCTCATCCGCATGACGAAAACGGCCATCGCCGTGAAGCCGCAGAAGGCGGTCCTCACCGAGCGCTTCGAGCAGGCCTATCTCCTCGTCGGCTATCCGGCGCCCGCCGTGGCGACGAAGGACTACATGGCCCTGAAGGTGCTGAACTCCGTCCTCGGCGGCGGCATGAGCGCGCGGCTCTTCCAGCAGCTCCGCGAACAGCAGGGCCTGGCCTACGACGTCGGTTCGTTCTACGCCTCGAAGCAGTACGGCAGCGCCTTCGTGGCCTACATGGGGCTTCAGAAAGACAAGCTCCCGCGCGCCAAGGAAGGAATTCTCGCCGCGTTCAACGACGTCGTCACGAAACCCGTGCCGAAGGACGAGCTCGAGCAGACCAAGGCCTACCTCAAGGGCACCTACATTCTTGACCATCAAACCAACAGTCAGCGCGCGCATTACATCGGGTGGTGGGAAGCGCTCGGCCTCGGGTATGCCTACGACGGCAAGTACGTCGCGGGCATGAACACGGTCACCTCCGCGCATGTGCAGGCCGCCGCGAAGAGAGTGATGGGCAAACCGCCGGTCATCATCGAAGTGCATCCGGGCAAGAAACCGTGAAGTTTCCCTGGGCCCTGGCCGCCGCGATCTGCCTTTCGAGTTGCCGCATCGCCGACCACAACGCCTGGGACCGCACCAACATCGACCTGACGCCGGTCAACGGCGGAACGTTCGTCGAGGCGTCCATCGGTGACGCCACCTTCCTCAACCCCGTTCTCGCCACCGACTCCGCCTCAAGCGACATCAACAATTACGTCTACAACGGCCTGGTCAAGTACGACAAGGACATCAAGCTGGTGGGCGACCTCGCCGAATCGTGGATAATCACCGACGAGGGCAAGACGATCACCTTCCATCTCCGCAAGAACGTCCTCTGGCACGACGGCCGCCCGTTCACCTCGGCCGACGTGATGTTCACCTACCACGTGCTCATCGATTCCAACACGCGCTCGGCTTTTTCAGCGGATTACCTTCAGGTGAAAAAGGCCGAGGCCCCCGACGCCCACACGTTCCGCGTCACCTATGAGCGGCCCTTCGCGCCCGCCGTGGAATCGTGGGGGATGGGCATTCTTCCCAGGCACGTGTGGGAGAACAGCGACATCAACGAGAACCCGGCCAACCGCGCGCCCGTGGGCACCGGCCCATACAAACTCGCGGAATGGGTGCCCGACGAAAGGATCGTCCTCGTGGCAAACAAACAGTATTTTCGCGGCCGGCCGAAAATCGATCGTCACGTCTACCGCATCATTCCCGACATGTCCGTCCAGTTCCTGGAGCTGCGGCAGGGTTCCCTGAGCATCATGTCGCCGACGCCCGACCAGTACAACGGCTACCCCGAGTTCTTCACGAACTATCAGAAATTCCACTACCCGGCGTTCCGCTACGACTACGTGGCCTTCAATCTCGAGAACCCGCTCTTTAAAGACGTGCGCGTGCGCCGCGCGATCGCCATGGCGATCAACAAGCAGGAGATCATCGACGGCGTGTACCAGGGCCTGGCCGTGCCGGCGACGGGGCCATTCCCGCCAACGAGCTGGGCCTACAACCCGAACGTGCGCCCGCAACCCTTCGAGCCCGCGGAGGCCAAGCGCCTGCTGGCCGAGGCCGGCTGGGTGGATTCCGACCGGGACGGCGTTCTCGACAAGGACGGCAAGCCGTTCTCCTTCACGCTCGTCACCAACCAGGGCAACAAGGTCCGCGAGACGATGGCACTGGTGATCCAGAACGGCCTCGCCAACGTCGGCATCAAGATGGAAGTTCGCATCATGGAGTGGTCGGTCTTCATTCACAAGTACGTCGACAAGAAACAATTTGAGGCCGTGCTGCTGGCCTGGAACCTCGCGCGCGACCCGGACTGCTTCACGATCTGGCACTCGAGCCAGCGCGGCCCGCAGCAGTACAATTACGTGAGCTACGAGAACCCCGAGGTCGACCGTCTTCTCGTCGAGGGCCAACGGACGTTCGGCATCGAGAAGCGAAAGCCGATTTACTGGAAGATCCACCAGCTCATCGCCGATGATGTTCCCTACGTGTTCCTCGTCGTGCCCGAATCGCTGCCGGTGGTTCACAAGAAGATCGTCGGCGTGGAGCAGGCGGCCGCCGGCATCGGCTGGAACTACGAGGACTGGTTCATTCCCATGCCCTGGCAGAACAAACTTGCGTCATGATGAAATACATCATCAAGCGGCTGCTGATGACGATTCCGATGATGTTCGGGATCACGTTCATCACGTTCCTGTGCATCTTCCTGGCGCCGGGGGGGCCGGCAGCGGGCATCATGCAGGACTTGAATCCCAAGGTGTCGCCGGAGTACCGGCAGAAGCTCGTCGAGCACTACCATTTCGACAAGCCGGTCCTCGTGCAGTACGGCCTGTGGGTGAAAAGCCTTCTCAAACTCGACCTCGGCACGTCTTACAAGGACGGGCAGCCGGTGATGCGCAAGATCGCCCAGCGCCTGCCCAAAACCCTTCTGCTCACCGGCCTGTCGCTCGTGCTGGCGTTCATCCTCGCCGTGCCCATCGGCATTTTCTCCGCTCTGCGCCACAACACGCTCTGGGACCGCGCCTTCACCGTGTTCGTTTTTCTGGGTTATTCCATTCCCGCCTACTGGATCGCGCTCCTGCTCATGATCTTCTTCGGCATCCACCTGGGCTGGTTACCGGTCACAGGATTCCGTTCCATTCTGGCCGACGAGATGAGCCTTCCCGGCCAGGTGTGGGACATCATGAAGCACCTGGCGCTTCCGATGATCGTCACGGGCCTCACGGGCCTGGCGGCGCTCTCGCGCTACATGCGCAACGGAATGCTTGAGGTGATCCAGCAGGACTACATCCGCACCGCGCGCGCGAAGGGCCTGCCGGAAAACAGAGTGGTGCTGGTGCACGCCTTGCGCAACTCGATGATCCCGGTGATCACCATCCTCGGCTTCTCGCTGCCGGAACTCATTTCGGCGGGTGTGATCTTCGAAACGATTTTCTCGTATCCCGGCCTCGGCCGCCTGGCCTATGAGGCCGTGATGACGCGCGACACGTTCCTCATCATGCCGACGGTCACCTTCGCCGCTCTGCTCACGCTGGTCGGCAACCTGGTCGCCGACGTTTGCTACGCCTACGCCGATCCGAGGATTCGATACCGATGAAGAAGGCCGTCGCCCTCATCCTCGCGGCCCTGGTTATCGGCGCCGCTGAAGCGCAGGCCTACGAATCCTGGGCCAACTGGGCCCAGCGCCTGGCGTCGGCGGGAAAGGGCGTGCAGCGCCGCAAGCTTCCGGGGCGCACGATGGGCATTCTCGTTCCCGCCGATGACCGTGAGGACATCCTTCCGCTGAGCGCCTTCGGCTACCAATTTCTTCAGAAGGGCGGCTTCCAGACTGTGCTCGTCTTCATGCAGGCGCCGCCCGGATCGTCGGTAAACGGCCTGGCCGTACCCACCGTGGACGCCTTCGACACCACCTTCGGCCGCTTCCTGATCGACACAGGATTGCGCGACCGCCTCATGGCCGGCGGTCTTCCCGTGACGGCCGACCCGGCGCTGTTCGGTGCCGAACCGGCTCCCGCGCTGCTCAGGCAGATGGCATTCATCAAACAGCTCGCCAAGGGGGACTCGGTCCGGCTCAAGATCCTGCCGGTCTACGTCAAGTTCAGCGATGCGAACGCGCAGGTGCGCGATTTCGCCCCGTACGTGGTCGACCGCATCCGCGAGTACGGCGTGGACGCCGAGATGCTCATCATCGTCGCCGCGGACCTTGCGCACGCCTCGTCGCCCGAGAAGATCGTGGACGCCGACAGCCGCATCCTTCGCTCCATCCGCAACCTCGATATCGATTCCCTGGTGGAATGGCAGGCCGAGGGCCCCGACGGCGTGGTCATTCCGCATCTGGACGCGCTCCTCATGGGCCTGCTGACCCTCCGCTGGAGCGGCGCCGACCATGGCGAAGTGGCCGCGTATGGAAATTCAAGCCAGCTCGTGCTGACGAAAGACAAGCGCGTGCCCGTGGGTTTCGCGGCAGCGGGCTTCGCGTCGGCCCCGCCCATTTCGCAGGCCATCCCGCACGTTCCTCAAGAAAAGATGCTTGAGACGTTCGGCGATTCGTTCCGCATCGACATGCTGACGCTCTCACGGCAGGCCGCTCTCTCGGCGATCGACTCGACGGCGTCCAAACCGCCGGCGCTGCGCTACCGCGAGGCCGCGAAGGCCTGGCCCGTCTACGTCACCATCTACGACGAGAAGGGCGCGCTCGTGTCGCAGGCCGGCGCGCACGAGGCTGTCGGTCCGCTCGAGGAAAGCCTGCGGCGCTTCGCCGTGGAATGCGCGCGGCGCGCTGGGTCGAAGCTTGACCGACTCACCTTCAAGAAGTGCGTCGTCGACGTTTCGATTCCCTACGGGTTCCATGGCTTCTCGAACCCGGACCAGCTCGTGCCGCTGCTCAACGGGGCCATCCTGACGTGGGGGCGCAAGAGCGCGGCGTCGCATCCCGACGCATGGCGGCGCCTGCCCGACGCGCACCAGATCCTGTCGGAGCTGGCCGTCCGCCTCGACCTCCCGCCGTGGAGCTACGCGATGGGCGCGACCAAGCGCGAGTCGTTCCGCATGTTCTCGTTCAATGAAAAAGAGCCGTTCCCGGCCATGCTTCAGCCCGAACGCAACAAGAAGAAAAAGGGCAAGGGCGGCGACGATCTTGACGACCTGCCCGCGGGCAATAGTGGTGGCGGGGGCACCTTCTCTTTCTAATGCTCAGGCTCTACTGGAAACGTTTCCTCTCCAACCCGCTCGCCGTGGCCGGCGCGCTCGTCATCGTGGCGCTCGCTGTCTCGGGCCTCGCGGCGCCGTCCCTCGCTCCCATGGACCCGTTGGCACAGGACCTCTTCGCCCGGCTCAAGGGCCCCTCGGCGGCGCACTGGTTCGGCACCGATGAGCTGGGCCGCGACGTCTTCAGCCGCATGATCGCGGGGCTGCGCGTCTCGCTGCTCATCGGCTTCATGTCAGCGTTCATCTCCATTTCCATCGGCACCGTCCTCGGGCTCATCGCCGGTTACTGGCGCGGCTGGGTGGACGCCATCCTCATGCGCGTGGTCGACATCGTGCTGTGCTTCCCAACGCTTTTCCTGATCCTCATGATCCTGGCCGTCCTCGACAAGCCGAGCATCTACATGGTGATGGCCGTCATCGGCCTGACCTCGTGGGCCGGTCTTGCCCGCATGGTGCGCGGCGAGGTGTTGAGCATGCGCGAGCGAGACTTCATTCTCGTGGCGCGAGGCCTCGGTCTTTCCACGCCCCGCATCATGCTCGTGCATCTTCTGCCCAACGTCATTTCGCCGGTCATCGTCGCCGCCACGCTCACCGTGGGCGCGGCCATCCTGACCGAATCGGGCCTGTCGTTTCTCGGACTCGGCGTGCAGCCGCCGCTGCCGTCGTGGGGCAACATCCTCACCTCGGGAAAAGATTTCATCCACGTCGCCTGGTGGCTCTCGCTGTTTCCCGGCCTGGCCATTCTCGTGACCGTTCTTGCCTTCAACCTTCTCGGCGAGGGATTGCGCGACGTGCTGGACCCGCGGCTATGACCAAGACCGATAACTTGGCCCCGTTATCGGTCGGGGGCGATCTCGTTTCCGTCCAGGGCCTCACGGTCGAGTACATTTCGGGCAAGTCCGCCTTCGCGGCGGTGCGCGAGGCGAACCTCACTATCCGCGCGGGCGAAACCGTGGCGCTGGTGGGGGAATCCGGTTGCGGAAAAACCACGCTCGCGCTCTCGCTCATCGGCCTATTGCCCAGCAAACAAAGCCGCATCACCGCGGGCTCGCTGTCATTCGACGGACAAGACATGCGCGCGGCCTCCAACGATGACTGGCGAATACTGCGCGGCCGCCGCATCGCCATGGTTTTCCAGGATCCCTTTGCCGCGCTCAACCCGGTGCTGACCATCGGCCACCAGCTGGGAGAGACAATTGAGCTCGACTCACCTAAAGACGGTGAGCCGCCAAAGGCGCGGGCCGCCGAGCTTCTCAAGATGGTCCAGCTCGATGAGAGCGAGCGCATCCTCCGTTCCTATCCGCACCAGATGTCCGGGGGTCAGCGCCAGCGCGTGATGATCGCCATGGCCCTCGCGCGCCGCCCCGACCTCCTCATCGCCGACGAGCCGACCACCGCCCTCGATGTCACCATCCAGGACGAGATCGTCAAACTCCTTCGCCGTCTTCAAGAGGAGCTCCGCATGGCGATGCTCTTCGTGACGCACAATGTGGGGCTGGTTCAACAGATCGCGGCCCGGACCGCCGTCATGTATGCGGGGCGCATCGTTGAGCACGGATCGTCGGCGTCGGTCCTCTCCGACCCGCAGCATCCCTACACGCAGGGCCTTCTCAAGTCCCTGCCCACGCTGACGTCGCGCGGAACGCTGCCGATACTCGAAGGCCAGCCGCCCGAGCCGGCGCACGTGCCGCCCGGCTGCGCCTTTCATCCCCGGTGCCCGCGCCGCTTTGAACCCTGCGACAAGGTGGACCCGGCCGAACGGCCGTCCGGTTCGTCTCTCACCCGCTGCCACCTCTACCCGGAGCAATGAGTGAACCATGAATCTTGAATTGATCGTTGACAATTTGTCCAAGACCTACACCGCCGAGTCGGGCGCCCTCTTCGGCGCCTCGACGAAGGTGCACGCCCTCAAGAACGTGGGTTTCCGGCTGGCGCCCGGCCAGAGCCTGGGCATCGTCGGGGAATCGGGCAGCGGCAAGACGACCCTCGCGAAGGTGCTGGCGGGTTTCGCCGACGCCGACGGGGGCACCGCGCGGCTGGGCGACCACAACCTGCTTTCGATCAGACGCCATCAGCGCGCGCGGCTGCTACAAATGGTTTTCCAGGACCCGTTCGGTTCGGTGAACCCGAAGCTCCTCCTCGGCACGCAGCTCCGAGAGGCCATGCCGGACAGCGACAACACCAGCCTGGCCGCCAACGAGCTGATGGCCACGGTGGGCCTCTCCGGCGACCACCTCGCCCGGTATCCGCACCAGATCTCGGGCGGGCAACGACAGCGCTTCGCCATCGCGCGCGCGCTCGCGGCCCGGCCGTCGCTGCTCATCGCGGACGAACCGGTGTCGAGCCTCGACCTCTCCGTGCAGGCGCAGATCATCAACCTTCTCAACTCGCTTCGCCGCGAGCGCGGCTTCTCGCAGATCGTCATCGCCCACGACCTGGCGGTCATCGCCAACACCTGCGAAAACGTCATCGTGATGAAGGACGGCGCCGCCGTGGAAGCGGGCCCCGTGTCCGACGTTCTGGCGAAACCGTCCCACGCCTACACCCGCCGCCTGCTCGCCGCGGTTCCTATAATGAAACCATGATCCTGTCCGACATCATCGCCACGCGGGCCGCTGAAAGCCCCCATGATCTCGCGATCATTTTCCGAGACCAGCCGATTTCCTACGACGAGCTCCACCGCCGCGTCCGGGCGTGCGCGGGCGGTCTCTCGGCGCTCGGCATCAAGAAGGGGGACGCGTTTGCCGTCCTCGTGCGCAACTCGCCCGAGTTCATCATCCTCGCCATGGCGCTCTCGATGCTCGGCGGCGTCGTGGTGCCCATCAATTTCCTCGAGAAGCCCGACCGCATCGCGCTCATCCTCAACGACGCGGGCGCGGTGGGCGTGCTCACTGGCCGCGAGTTTTACCGGCACGTGGCCACGGCCGCCAAGAAGGTGCCCACGCTCAGGCACTTTTTCCTGCGCGAAGGGGAGCACAAGGAGTTCAAAGAGTTCTCCACGCTGCTGCTTGGTCCACCGTTGACCGCCAACGCGAACGTGACGGCCGATGACCTCATGATGCTCCTCTACACCTCGGGCACCACCGGTTTGCCCAAGGGCGTGATGCTCACGCACGGCAATTTCATCGCGAATGCCGAACAATGCCGCGGCGCCATCCGCCTGGAGAGGAAAGATCGTTTTCTCTGCCTTCTTCCGCTCTTCCATTCGTTTTCCTGGACCACCTGCGCCATTCTTCCGTTCCAGGTCGGAGCGTCCATCGTCATCATCGAATCGCTTCTGCCGTTCGACCCGGTGATCAAGGCCATCTGGAAGCACAAGATCACGCTTTTCGTGGCCGTCCCGCAGATCTACTCGGCCCTCAGCGCGAAGATCCGCGGCGCGAAGGCGCTCATCCTGCGCCTGCTCAATCCCGTCCGCCTGTGCATCTCCGGCGCGGCGCCGCTGGCGAAGAAGGTGCATGAGGGCTTCGAGAAGACTTTTGGCATCAAGCTGCTCGAAGGATACGGCCTCACCGAGTGCTCGCCCGTGGCGGCGATGAACCCGGAGAAAGACCGGCGCATCGGCACCGTGGGCAAGGCGCTTCCTGGCGTCGCCATCGAGATCCGCGACGACGACGGCAAACCCGTGGCGCAGGGCGAGGTGGGAGAAATCTGGATCCGCGGCGCGAACGTAATGAAGGGCTATTACAACAAGCCCCAGGAAACGGCGGAGGCTCTCACGGCGGACGGCTGGCTCAAGACCGGCGACATGGGCCGCTTCGACGCGGACGCTTACCTGTCGATCGTCGACCGCAAGAAGGACCTCATCATCATCAAGGGCCTCAACGTTTACCCGGGCGAGGTCGAAGGCGTGATCGCCGCCGACGAGAGCGTGAAGGAAGTGGCCGTGGTGGGGAAGATGGACCCTGACACCCGCGAGGAAACCATCCGCGCCTTCGTCACCGCCAAGGATGGCCAGACCGTCGACAAGGCCCGCCTGTTCTCCCTCTGCCGCGAGAACCTGGCCGCCTACAAGCGACCGCGCGAAATTTTCGTGATCAATGAAATGCCCAAGAACGCCCTTCAGAAGATCCTCAAGAAAGAGCTTCGCGCCCGCCCCTGATCGACATGCTTCCGACCGCTTTTCTCAAGCTCGTTGAAGAGGCCATGGGCCCCGGCGCCCACGTGGTGGGCGGCGCCGTGCGCGACCGGCTCATCGGGCGATCCACCGACGACCTGGACCTGGCGGTCCCCGGCGACGCGGCCCGGGCCGCCGACCGTCTCGCGTCAGCCTCCCAGGGTCGCGCGTTTCCGCTCCACGCCGAGCTTGGCATCATGCGCGTGGTGACGGCCAACGGCAACGTCGACGTGGCCCGCTTCCAGGGGAAAACGCTGGACGAAGACATCGACCGCCGCGACTTCACGGTGAACGCGCTGGCGGTGCCACTCTCGTCGTGGCGCGGCAGCGGGTGGAGGAAGGCGATCATCGACCGCCACGGCGGCCTGGCCGACCTCAAGCGCGGCGCGCTCACGCCCGTGTCGAAGAAAATTTTCAAGGAAGACCCGCTCCGGCTTCTGCGCGCTTTCCGCATCGGAGCGGAGCTCGGCTTCACGCTTTCGCCGGCCGCCCTCGCCCTCATCCGCCTGAACCGCGCGCGCGCGCGGTTCAGGCGGATGAGGGCGAGG
>Ga0163151_10002830_pt1 | contig 26023 bp, 24 predicted proteins | sample OliLakLV19MP5IB2_FD_145596 | JGI IMG/M metagenome (GOLD analysis project Ga0163151, IMG submission 145596) | Freshwater microbial mat bacterial communities from Lake Vanda, McMurdo Dry Valleys, Antarctica - Oligotrophic Lake LV.19.MP5.IB-2 | ecosystem: Environmental > Aquatic > Freshwater >...
GGAGTATTTTTGCCATGGAGTTGTCCTGAATGCGCTTGCTAAAATAGTCTAACTCAGGGGAACTTTGATGTGCACTTGATTGCCGTCTATGCAATCTCTCTAATTGGACTGGTTCTATGCGTGAGCTTCGCTCGGGCGGAGCTTTCCGAACCCATTCTGGCAAATGTATTGTGGGCAAGCTCGGTTACAGCGTTCCTTCTTACGTTCACTGTCGGTTGGCAGATGCTGCTGCAACGAAGCAACAAAAAACTGGAGGCCGCACCGGGAGACGAGAATCTGGCTTCCAAGTTATCGGAATCACAGGAGCGGGAGCGGATTATTGCTGAATATGCAAACGACGCCCTGTTATGCGTGAGCAAAGAAGGCAAAATTCTGGCGGCCAATTCTACGCCGTTCCGCCTCTGGAGCGTGGATCCGGCTAACCTCATCGATCGCGATGTACGCAGTTTTGCAGTCGATGAAGAAGGAAAGATCGCAATCGCTTCCATCGAGCGCACTCTTGCCGAGGCCGGACAGAGCTCCTTTGAGTTTCGCATGCTCCTGCCGAACGGACGCCTGGTGGATTGTCATTGGCACTGTGAGTACTCACGTACGGACGATGTACTCTATTGCGTCATTACCGATATCAGCGAGCGAAAAGCTATCGAGCGATTACGGCAGCAACTAATGTCCATGCTTGGGCATGACTTGCGTGCGCCACTGTCATCAGTCAAAGTGGCTCTGGCGGCGGTGGCACGCGACACCAGTTTATCTGGAGAAAGTCAGGGGACCGTTTCACGCGCCACGGGCAGCCTCGATCGCGTAATTGCTCTTTGTTCAGATCTGCTGGATCTTCAGCAATGCGAGCAGGGGCAGCTCGCTCTCAAAGAGCAATTAGTATCTGTTGCTGAGCTGATTGAAGAGACAGTCGATGAATTTCGTGACCAAATTGCCGAACAAAACCAGTCCATCAGCCTGCAACTAAGCCCCGGTTTCATAAATGCGGACGAGGATCGGATCAAGCAAGTAATAGCAAATTTGTTGTCGAACGCTGCTAAGTATGGGGGCGAAAATTCACGCATTGAAGTGAGGATGCGCGACGAAAGCGATGGCCTCGAGCTATCGGTGGAAGATTCCGGCCCTGGAATCAGCGTTGAGGACACCGCCCGATTGTTCCAACCATATGTGCAACTGAATCCTGAGGCAGGCAAAGGCGGCACTGGGCTGGGACTATCATTGTGCAAATATATCGTTGAAGCTCATGGCGGGCGCATCGGCGTGCGCCGCAGTGACCTGGGCGGGGCATGCGTTTGGCTGCGTCTGCCGAAGCTGATATCGTAATGTCGAATCCCCTGCACGGGCAACCTGAAATGCAATCGATTTCTCAAAAGATGGTGCCATGGATGTTGTGCATGGCAGCATCAATGGTCGGCAATCCTTCACTGGCTGCAGAATCCATGGCACTTACAGATCAGAAAATCATTCGAGTCCCAATCACCAGGCAGGCAACGGACTACACCTGCGGGGCGGCGGCCGTTCAATCAGTTATTGGTTACTATGGCGAAAACCTGCGCGAGCAAATTCTTGCAAAAGAAATGCAGTCAAATTCGGTGCAGGGCACTAATTACAAGAACATCGCCCGCTTCGGCAGGCGGCACGGATATTCGGTGAAGGTCAGCAAGAATATCACGTTGAGCGCTTTAAAGAAGCTGATAGATGGCGGCACGCCTGTCATCTGCCTGATTCAAGCGTGGACTGACCGTAAAGGAAATAATTACGCCAAAGACTGGGACGATGGACATTATGTTGTCGCCGTCGGATATGACCCCAAGAACATCTATTTTATGGATCCTTGCACCCTGGGAAACTACACCTTTATTCCGACAGATGAGTTTCTGCAACGCTGGCACGATAAGGATACAAGCGAAAAGCTCAATCACTTCGCCCTGACATTGACCAAGCCAAAGCCAGCTTTCAATCCCTCAGTGATTCAAAAGATGGAATAGCGTCGAACTAGATGTTTGGCTAGCTCGGGAAATCGGTAGGCGGAGCGGCCATTCCGGCGTCGCCGCCGCCAGCGCCATCGCGCTTACTGCCAAGCAGGCGCAAGTTTTGAGCAGCGACGAGCGGTCGCACGTGGCGGACGCCGCCATCGTCGGTCCAGCGACTAAAGTCCAATCGGCCCTCGATGCCAACTAGACTGCCCTTGCGAACGTATTCACCGGCAACTTCAGCTTGACGGCCCCAAAGCTCAACATCAAACCAATCGGTTTCTTTTTCCTTTGTTGGGCGATTCACAGCTACGCTGAAGGTTGTTTTCACACGCCCGGATTCAAAGTAGCGCATCTCAGGATCGCGTCCAACGCGCCCAACTAACATGACCGCATTTACCATGGCTCACCTCACCCAGTCAGAACACTTCATATTATGCGCGATCCCAAAGCAAGCGGATTAATGAAAACGCTTATCAAAAGCCGGTTTCTACAATAAAATTTTGTCAGCATCAGTTCTCAAATGGTTGGAACACAAAAGAATGAGCCCGAGCATTTCAAGAGAAAGCGAATCAACTCCGACAACGGTAAACGTGCCTGATTCCCGGCAACAGCCCGCATGGCACGTGATCGTGCTCGGTGTCTTCGCGACGCCGCCTATATACGTTGCATATTGGGGATATAAGACTCTGCGCGATCTCAAGCGCGAATCGATCGAGGTCAACGGTCCAATTGACGACCCTCGGGCTCAGGCAGCAGGCATCAAGCCAGCCAAACCGGCACCGCTGCCGCCGCGCAATTGCGAAGTAAAACCCGACCAACACCTTAAAGATAGCCTGGCGACCTTTGGCGCACTCAGTCCATTTCTCAGGGGACTGGGAATGCTCATCCCGCTCTTTAATGTTTATCCACTGACCACTTTGATCATCGGCGTTACAAAGCTTGTGCCGGATGAGTCATCCTATCCGCGCAAACATCCGCTCATAGCTACAGGATGCGTGCTTGGAGCCTTTCTAGCTCTGGTTGCTCTGGCCCGTTTGCCTGGACTGCTGTGGATGCCTTCGCTTCTTGGGCTAATACCAATCGCCGTTGCGCAACACTGGCTCAACAAATACTGGGCTCACGTAGAATCCCCTGATGTGCTTGTGCGGCATGGATTCTCTTTCGGCGAGATGTTGGTGATAATCCTCGGAGCAGGTCTCCAAGGACTGGTTGTAGCCGGATTCATGATCGGCGTAAAGTAGCCCGCGGCGCCCCGAAACTTGTAGAACACGCGCCGTGCGCCGCCCAGCCGTCTAAGCAACCTGTTCCACCCAAATGGCCGGATAGGAAAAGGCGAATTCTTGGCACATTAATGTCAGGAGGCGACGATGCAACGCACTATTTTGAATGGACACTACGAGATAGGGCGAGAAATTGGTCGCGGGGCCGCGGGCATCGTTTATCTGGGACGGGATGTCAGGTTCGACAGACCGGTTGCCATCAAAATTTTCGACAATCTTCTTTCTGCCAATACACTCCATAGGGCACAAAGAGAGGCCAAAGCGCTTGCTCGGATAAGGCATCCGAATCTGGTTGGCATTTATTCGGCCGATAAAGATGAATCAGGGCGATTGGCATTAGTCGTCGATTACATTGATGGAGTGCCCCTTTCACAGCTTCTGAAGGAACAAAGCCTTGACTTTGAAGCTGCTTGCGATTTATTTGCGCAACTCTGCTCAGGGTTAAGCGCCATCCACGCAGCGGAAATCGTGCACCGTGACATCAAACCAAACAACTTGATGGTTCAGTTATCAGCAAACGGTCGGAGGCTTTGGATCATCGATTTCGGTCTTGCAAAGTTGGACGATGGGTCGCAGCAGAAACTTACCGGCACCGGCATGCTGGTAGGAACGCCTGCCTACATGAGCCCTGAGCAGTTCCGAACAAGCGACATCAGCATGACGTCGGACTTGTACTCTGCAGCTACTGTGCTCTATGAGATGCTCACCGGCAAAAAACCGTACGCATCGGAAACACCATTTCTGGTGGCACACAAGCAAGTGAATGAAGCGCCGCCGCCTGTAGCGTCACACGGTCGATCTATTCAAAACCATACAGCAATTGATTCGTTCTTTCTGCGCGCATTAGACAAAAATCCGGAATTGCGGTTTGAATCGGCGAAAGAGATGAGTCAAGCGTTTATCGAAGCAGGCCGAAGTGGCGTTCAGCCAGAAGTGCGGAAGCTGGAAAACGTCCCGTTCAAAACAGAGAAGCTGGTGGCCAAAGTTTTAGGACTTATCGTCGTCATGATCCTAGCAGCATTGGTAATTGGCAATGTAGTACCAATGTTTTGGGGACAGAAGAGCGAGGCCGGTTCACTCTCACTAGTCAGAAACCACGCAGAGGACTTGATTCATGACAAGGATCACGTTGGTGCCAGAAAATATTTGAAAGAGCAGATTCCCAAACTGGAGAAGCTCCATTTCGATGACACCGACCGTCCTCAGATGATTAACATCTATTTGGTCTATTCCAAGGAATGCACGCTAGGCCAAAACACGGCTGAGGACATCGAGAATGGCATCACAGCAACACAGAAGGCACTGCTTTTAACGACACCAAAAAGCAAAATCGTTAGAGACATTTGCGGGAGGCTCGGTCGCCTGCATTTTCTGTCTGGTCAGTACGCACTTTCGTTAGAAGAGTACACGAAGTTGCAGTCGTTGCAAGGAAAAAATGATGACAACCAATGGGGACTTGAAGAGAAGGTGGCCATAGGAACTTGCTTGCAAAAACTCTGGCTGACTGATGAGGCAATAACTAAACTTGAGAAATGGATGCCACAAGAGGATGACGCATTTCTCATGGAAAAGTTCAAAGTACAAATTCGCAGTCTCGGCAGAGCGTATATAGACCGGCAAGCCTACGAGAAAGCCATTCGGCAATTAAAACTTGTCTCTGAAATTCCTCGGATTGAAGAAAGGCAGATCGATGCTATGGAGATCGCATTTTGCCAAGCAATGCTTGGCAAAGCGAAGCAATCTCGTGAATGGCTTACGAAAGCACATTCGCGGGATGCAGAGAATGACCGCAGCTTGTGTATTGGCGAACTTGCAGAAGCGATCAATTCGTGGAACGCGAATCAGAAGGCGGATGCTGAGCGGTTTCTGGCACAAGCAATGGCGCGAATTGCAGATGCTCAAGGATCAAGAAAATCGCACAGCAATCGTCTGGACAGGCACATCCAATTTGGGCTATACCGCTTGTCCAAAGTGGTTGCAGAACGCCTAAAATCCGAAAAAGCGATCACTGAATGCGTCAAGCGCATGGACGTAATTCTCTCGGAGCTCATACCGCAAGGCGCGTTAGTACCTAGAAGCCGTGTTTCTTCGCCCACTTGAGCAACTTGTCGGTGTTGTCCAACTCTAATCGCTCGACAAGATGTTCCAAAATTTTCTGCAAATCGTAGTCTGTAATTCCCATGCGTTCCGCGGCCTTGGATGGGCCACCGCGCTTGGTTACCTGACGTAGAACGCTCCGCTCCTGGGCGCTCAACTTCGTAAGATTCTTCGGCAGCGAAGGCGAGATGATTCCCTGGGATCCGCGTGACACCATAAGAATCGACATTTTAATCAGGGGCCAGGGATCAGTCTTCAGCACATAGGCAGACGCACCCAGGTCAAACAGATCTTGAACCTCGGAAGCCTTGCTTTGGCTGGCATAAATGATCACGTGCACGTTCTTGAGCGTCACCATCCGCTTGATGAGATCATGGGTGCTCATCAGCCCCGGAAGGTGGAGATCCAGCAAAACCATATTAGGCAACAGCTGACTGGCAGCCTTGTATGCCTCATCTGAAGTTTCGGCTTCACCGACCACTTGAATAATGCCCTCGGTCTGCAGCTCTTGAACAGCCGCTTCGCGAGTGGGGATGTGATCGTCTACAACAAGAAGTCGGATCATCTTAAGCCATACCGGGACGAGCCATAGATTATCACAGCCTTACGGGCGTGGACGAGTTTTCACTGAGCGGTACGCGAACTGTATATAATTCAGTCGTGTCAATCAGGAGCAGTACAAGATGCGAAAACTTCCCATCATTAGCATGTTGGCAATCGTTGCCATCGCGATGAGTTCGGCAAATACTGCCGATGCGAAAAGGTCGAAGGCAGATAAAGCCTCGAACGACAATCAATCAGGCAGTGCAAAGACAGTCACCACATCAACCGGGCTGCAATATTCAGATAAAGTAGTTGGCCAGGGCGCGCGACCGAAGCCCGGTCAAACAGTCATCGTGCACTACACCGGGTGGCTCACCAATGGCACCAAGTTCGACAGCTCAGTAGATCGAGGCCAACCGTTCGAATTTCACATTGGTCAAAGCGAAGTTATCAAAGGCTGGGATGAAGGCGTAGGCACCATGAAAGTTGGTGGCAAGCGGCGCTTAACGATTCCTGGCGCGCTAGCCTACGGAGAACGAGGAGCCGCTGGCGGTAAAATTCCGCCAAACGCCACGCTGGTGTTCGACGTAGAACTGCTCGGCGTTAAATAAGAGCAAAACGCCAACAATTGTCATGAGCCGCCAGGCATAGCGGAACGATTGTTCTGATATTCCTGACAAGAAATAGTTCAGGCATCCAGAGGACCGGTGCAAGCCGGTCTTCTATGTTTGAGTGTGCTATCGTGCTTCGCTTATGAAAGATCGAAATCTAGTATTGCTGGGTGTTGGGACCGCTGGATGGGCAGTTGCCACTCTGCTCAAGGATAAGGCCCAGATCGTTGGCACAACCAGGCAACCTGGCAAATTGTTCGCCTTTGTTGAAAACGGCATCGACCCGATAGTGATGCCCTGGCCCTCAGCGGAAGTGATCGAGCCACTTACGCCCGGAGCTGAAGTGTTAGTCTCCTTTCCACCTGACGGAACTACGGACGCAATACTTGCTCCAGGTTGCCGGTCCGCCAGGTCGATAATCTATATCTCCTCCACCGGAGTCTACGGGAAGACCAGTGGGCGAATCGATGATGCTAGCGAACCGATAGTAGACGAGACCTCCAAACTGCGCTTGGAAGCGGAAGATATCTGGAGATCCATTGGCGCAACCGTGCTTAGAGCACCAGCAATTTATGGACCAGAAACCGGACTGCACGTTCGTCTAAGGGAAGGTAAATTCGCCATTCCCGGCGATGGAAGCGGGCTGGTCTCTCGTATACACGTTGAAGATTTGGCACGTATTGCCGATGCAGTTTTTCAACAAGGCATCAGAAACGAAACTTTTGTTGTCGGAGATCTCCAACCGGCGTCTCATAAAGAAGTTGTAGAATGGCTTTGCGCGAAATACAATTTTCCGATGCCACCATATGCTCCACTAGGCGAAGTAACAGCGCATTTGAGAAGCAGCCGGTCCGTCGACTCAAGCCGTGTCCTGAAGACACTCGGTCTTGAACTCAAATATCCGACATACAAAGAAGGATTCGCTGCATTCCTTTCGTAGGAAAGGCTTGCCGACTGAGTTGTAGGGGAGGGGCTTGCCCCTCCCGCGTTTTAATTGACGTACATCCGTTACAACGGGAGGGGGCAAGCCCCTCCCCTACATTTTTTTTGCTGACAGGAGCTCCCGGGAAATCAAATCTTTTTGCTGAAACTTTCAGCGTAGCCAGTCATTTCCACATAAGCCTGCCCATGCACGGGCTTACCTTGCTTGGCACCGGTGACGGTGCAGGTGCCTTCCCAGTAAGTGACATCTGATGCCGATTTTTTGGCAAGCTCCTGGTCAAGCATGCTTGAAGTTATCTCCAATTGAGCATCTAGAGAGGGAATCTCTACGTGCCAGCCCATCGGATAGGTGGCCCCTGTTGTTGGACTCTTCCATGAGCCGGTACCTTTAACTTTGTAATCCTTCAATGCAAGGTGTCGACTGGTTCCATCTGGAAGCACGTATGTCCCCGATGAGTTCTCATCAAAACTACCATCACGACGACGCATCACATAGAGCATCAACTCGGTATTATCGTCCATGTGAACGCTAAACCAATCCCATCCGACTTGCTCCGGCGTGAGTTGGTTGCTGCCAAACTCGTGATCCATCCAGGTAACGCCGGTCACATGCACCGGCTTTCCGTGATTAGTCAAAGTTCCTTCGGTGTTCAGCCTGGTCATCGAGTAATAGTGCGAGGCGCATCCATGGCATGAGGCCTTCTGGCTGAGCCCGTTACTGCCATGCAAAACCGGTCGCTTTTGCGGCGTCAAGTTAAGTTGGATACGATACTCAGGTGCAGCAGCAACCAACTTGTGTTCGTCATGAAAGCCCCGTGATGCGCGCCAATTTTGGTTCCAGACATAGTAATTCTTGGTATCGGCACCGGCAAAGGCAATTCCGGCTCGGTTCAATTTTGATGCGTGAAAAAAGCGTTTCGCCGATAGATCCGTCACGGCAAAGTGAGCAAGATAGATATCATGAACCGTCCAAGGAGACGCCTTGGTCAGCTCCTCTGCCTCCGTTGCCGAGCGAAAGAAAGTAAGTTCATACCCGTATTTGGTGCCATCGTCGCCATTCAAGTGCCCGGTGTAATACCACCATTCAGTTTTGAAATCAGGATGCGACGCGTGATCGGCAGGGAAAGTGAAGCCATATCCTGGCAATGCAAGCCTGAACTCTCGGGACCAAGCCGCTGTGCTGGTAACGATAACGAGCAATAGCGAGATCAAGATTCTCATTCGTATCGCACAGCCTCCGGACTAATATTGCGAACGGCGACATGAGCCGGTAAGATGCCGGACAACAGTGCAAACAACAGAATCAGCCCTGATGATTCAATAATAAAGTCGAACGGGATCGAGAGTTGAACGGTCCATCCAAACGATTGTTTGTTGATGACGTTGATCAACAAAAGCGACAGAACACAGCCGACTATGACCCCAGAAATATTGCCAATAATCCCGAGCAAGCCAGCTTGAATCAGCACTATCTTACGAATCTGGGAGGATAGTGCACCGACATAAGTCAGGATGGCGAACTCCCTACGCATTTCGTAGGTGAGCGCAAACAGCGCGTTCATCACACCGAGAATTGCCACCAGAATGGCAATGGTATGAAGAGCGTAGGTAATGGAAAAGGTATTGTCGAAAATCCGTAACACTTCCGTGCGTAACTCGCGGTTACTGCGGATATTCAGGCGACTTTCAGGTCCGGCAGCCAAGAATATCGCTTGACGAATTGCGTCGGTATCACTGCTATTGGCGGCATATACGGCAACGGTGGTTGAGTAATAATCAGGAAAGACCTGGGCGAACAAACTACGTGGAATTATTATGTAGCCCAAATCGCTGGCATAGTCGTAGTAAATGCCCGCAACTTGCAGTTTGAGCGTGCGTTGTGGTGTCACTATCGGAATGGTGTCCCCAACGCGCACATTATTGCGCAGAGCAAAGCTTTCAGTAACTACACAAGCGTTACCAGATCTTAGTTGCTCAAAGACCCTGTCCCGATCCTCATTTCCGACAAAAATGAGTCTTCCGCGGCGCGCCAATACATCAACGTCACCGGCCCCAAGGTTGGTCGGGTTTCCTTTAAACTCGATTGGCAATTCAACAAAGGCATCAACATCAGCAACTCCCGGGATCGCCGCAATTTTCTCCACAATGGCCTGGCTGAGGCGCCCTCTATTGCTTGCCACACGCGACTCCGGCGATACATAGAGATCGGCTTTCAGAGTCTGGTTCACCCAAACGATCACCGTTTGCCGGAAACTACCTATCATGATCGCCAGACTAATCATCATGGCAATACCCAGCATCAAACTCGCCACTGTCACTGATGTCCGTCCCAGAGTGCTGCTCAACCCCAACACCGCCAGTTTGCCTTCGCTGCCAAAAATTTCGGTCACCAGGTTTTTCAGAACAGTCATTGAGTTGTGAAGGATCACTGGCATCATTAACGCCACACCAAATATGATCAGAGCAGCCGAAAGGTAACCAAAGACAGGGAAGCCATTTAGCGCAGGGGCTTGAGCAGCGCCCCAAGCCATCACCAACAACGCCAGACCGAATATTGCCAGCGCCCCTGCCCCGCGGACGACACGCAACTCATACGACGCTCGACGACTCGCTTCCGCAGGTGAGACAGATATCGCTTCCCAGACCGGACCAAGAGCTGCCACAAGAGAAATGCCCATGCCGGCAAGGAAGGCCAGTAAAAGTATTGTTGGGTCAACGAAAACATCCGCCGGTGGCTGATCAACATACAAAGATTGCACAGTAGCGCCGACAGCTTTTACTGCTCCTCGGGAGAACCAGTATCCTGCCAATAGTCCAAGGAGCGAGCCAATGGCGCCGATGAACAACGCTTGCATCGTGAAGAGCGCAAATATTAGCGAGCGACTTGCTCCCAGCGCCCGCAAGATTCCGATTTCGCTTCGCTTCCGAATGACAGTCATCGACATAGTGTTATAGATTAAGAACATGCCAACAAGTAGAGCAATCAAGCTCAGAGCCCCGAGATTGTACTGAAAGGAAGCAATCATCTTCTGCACTTGCTCGCCGCGGCGTTGCGGTCGACTGACAGCTATAGACCGAGGCAACATCTCCTGCAAGCGCCGCTGGACCTCAGCAACTCGCGACTCAGGCACGATCATATCTACGCGAGAAATATGCGGAGCCATGTTAAATGCTTGTTGAGCCGGTCCAATATCCATCACTACAAGGTTGCCGCCGAACGCCTTGCCCGGGCCACTGTAAGAGATGATGCCGGCAACTTTAAGCTCAGCTGCGCGGTCATTCATCAATGCCTTAAAACTGTCTCCAACTTTGAGCGATTGCCTCTCGGCAAACTTGCTACCAATGTAAGCGGCATTGGCTTTGAATATGCCGAAATCAGTAACACCGTTCGCTCCGGCCACGTTGAAAGGGCGGAATGCCGGATCGGCAAACATATCCACGCCAAGAACTTGAACGATTTCCGGATGCAAACCAGGAACCACTGCCGATTCATCAATCACCGCAGTGAACTTAACATCTTCGCCCCATAGCCACTGCAGGTTCCGCAGTAAGTTTTGATTGACTTCCGAGCCTGCCAATGCATGAATTTCGAGATTCGATTTGCCAGCCACTAAGTCGATACTTTCTCGGAAGCGCGACAGAGCAGTGCCGTTGGCCAAGTTGATCGCCAACATCACGGCGACACCAAGAGCGATACCAACAACGGTCAACCCGGTGCGGATCCAATTGCGCATCAAATCTCGCACAACGAAGCGAATGGCGAGAGTATAGAGCCCGTGCATTGCTTAGCCCTCGACGATTGCGCCGTCTTTCATGTGCACCACCAAATCAGCGAATTCAGCCGCTTCAAGGCTGTGGGTCGCCATTAAGATAGTTTCGCCCTTCTCATTCGACAACGCTTTAAGCATGCGTAGAATCTGCAATCCATTCTGCGTGTCCAGATTCCCGGTTGGTTCATCAGCCAGAATTATTTGCGGACCATGGACGATCGCACGCAATACAGCAACTCGCTGCATCTCCCCACCGGAAAGCTGCGATGGATAAAAATCTGCCCGATCAAGAAGTCCCACTTCCTTGAACAATGCATCGACCGCGTGACGTTTATTGAGACTTGAGCCGCCAGCCAAATCTAACGGCAGCTCTACGTTTTCGCGAGCAGTAAGAGTGGACAACAAGTTGAAAAACTGAAATACAAAACCAATTTTCTGCCGACGCAACAGAGTCATCTGCTGATCATCCATAATTGTGATGTCAGTCTCGTCCAAAATAATCGATCCAGACGTCGGACGGTCGATACCGGCGATGCAATTCAACAGAGTGCTTTTACCACAACCGCTCGGTCCCATCAGAGCCACGAATGTACCCTTGGGTATGTCCAAGCTGACGCCCTTGAGAGCCTCAACACCATGATCGCCATACTTCTTACTGACGTTAGCAATCCGAACGTGCGCTTGAGATGTAAGTTGCATTGAGGCATTATTCAAGGTTGATGCTTGAATTGCAACCTTGGTAAAGACGAAAACGCAGATTTCCTTCCAGCTAAAAATATATAAAACGCAGTCAGAGTGCCACCCAACAGGGAGCAAATGAGAACCAGATGAGGCTGGCTGACCACAAAGATTGCGCAACGAAACCCGATGGCAAATCCAGTAACAAATCCCACAATGATGCGCGTTACAGCTCTTCCACGAATTGCCACGTCCATGGACCAAAAGCATCCGACCAGAATTCCTAATCCTGAGCCGAAACGGCTGTAACCAAAGAAGGTGCTGCTGTACCACTCAATCACCGCGGCAATCAAACCGAGGGTTGGATTGGGCGAATTTGGCAGGGACGACAGTGCGTTGCGCGCCACACTTGGCGAATCGTTGGTAGCGCCGAATGTCCTCAACCAATCCAGTCCAGAGAAAAGCAGTCCGCCGATGCTCGCGCCAATTATCACGGCCCCGGCAACATGCAGCAACCCTATGCCAATTTCACGAACCAATGATTTACTCATGTGTTGGACTCCTAAGCGCCACCACGCGCCGGGCGGCTTCAATCTCATCCTTCGGAATGCCCCGTTTTTTCGCTGATCGAACGAGGTTTTCAACGGCAAGATCGTCAGATTGCACGGAGCGAAGAGCAATCCAATCCAGCAGCAAGTCGTCCGGCATAACTCCGTTCTTGAATGGAGCGCTCAGTCGCGTCAAGGACAACTCCGCATTATCCACATGTCCATCAGCAATGGCCACTTCGGCCGCCACCAGTGAAAGGAAAGCAGTATCGGAAACACTATCAGGCTTATGCTTTGTTTTGCTCTCAAGCTGATGTTTCGCTTCTTCGATTTGCCCGCTCCGCAAATAAGCCCGCGCAAGCAGCCCGCGCGCACGACCATTCGATTCATTGCTCTCGACCAGTTGCCGTAGAATATCAATTGCGCTTGTGTATTGATATTCGCGAATATATAGATCTGAAAGACTCAGGTACGCAGCAATGCTTGTCGGAGACAACCTGAGAGCGCTCGTCAAAAGCTGCCGAGCCTTGGAATATTCATGTTTTTTCAAAGAAATAGTGGCTAGCCCAATTTTGGATTCTACAAAATCGGGCTTCATCTGTATTGCCTTGAGCCAATCCTTCTCAGCCTCATCCACGAGATTGAGCCGATACTCAGTGCGAGCAAGGCGATCCCATGCCGGGGCGAAAGTGGGGTCAAAAGTGGTGGCAGTGCGATAGTATGTCAACGCGGCCTGATACCTTTCTTGTCGGTACTCGTGATTTGCTTTATTGAAGTTGAAGTTAACTACCGCCCTTCGCGACAGAAACGCCACCAAACTTATCAAAATAAAAGCGGACATTGCAACACGCAGTGTCCGGCCCTGTTCATAGCTTTTCTTCAACTGCCCCTTAGCTGAATCATCAATGAGCAACAAATGTGCACCACTAGGCTGAATGCCGAAGCAACGCTCCGACACAAACACCAGTAATGATTGAAACTCTTCGGCAGTGAACTGGAAGGAAGGAATGCTATGAGGAACGATTTTCTCCGGCTTGCCGACAGACTTACTTGGCTTGGCACAGTAGATTATTAAACGGTGCACCACAGGCGTCAAACAGAACGCTTTGGAGAAGAACGGCTGCGCCTCGCAGCTGATTGCACGAACGCAATCCCATTTGACCAGCCTTCCGAACCGCCAGAGTTTGAACCCGTCATCCTTCAGCTCAATCCCGCGCGTCAACGTCCTCACCAGGTACAAGATTGCAAGGAACCCAAGGGTCCACAGGAAGTAGGCCGAAAGCCACAGCCCGGTGATACGAACGAGCCAGACGCCGAAATTCTCTGTATCAGGTAGAATTGCGGCGCCATCAGGAATGCAAAGCAAGGTCGCAATCGTACACGCCGAGCCAAGGGCGAGCCGCAACATAGCCGTCGGCGCCGAACGCAGCAAAAACGGCCCATTGGGCAATTCTGTTTTGTTTGACTCGCTCATTGATGAAAAACGCTTGTAGTAAGTGCGAGTTTCCATCTAGTATAACGGGTCCCTAGGTTTTGGAGCGAAGATTAACGCCATCATGGACATTCAGGCGAACTGGAATGGAGAACCCATGCTACTTTCCGAAGTACGCGTTCCGGCGTTGGATCGGGGCTATCTATTTGGGGAAGGGATCTATGAAGTAATCCGCGTTTACGGCGGTAAGGTTTGGCGTGGGGGCGATCACCTGAGGCGCCTGGCATCAAGCCTGAAGGAACTCGACATTCAGTTTGATTCGGAATGCGTGCCAAAACGAGTCGAGCAGACACTGCTGCGATCCCAATTGAAGGAAGCGCTGGTCTATGTTCAAATCACTCGACAAGATCGCGACCGACACCATTACTACCCTTCATCCCCCGAATTCAATTGCCTGATTTACCTGCAACCATTTGATGATCCCTATGAAAAGGAACGAAAGAGCGGAGTTCACACGGTCACCTACCCGGATATTCGCTGGAGCCGGAACGACATCAAAGCAACGAGCCTCGTTGCCAATTGCATGGCGGCACAGGCTGCGCGCTCGAAAGACTGTTTCGAATCAATCCTGGTGCGCGACGGCTTGATCACTGAAGGAAGCCATAGCAGCGTGTTTGCGGTAATTGACGGACAACTGGTTGTGCCACCATCAAGTAGTGCCGTGCTGCCGGGAATCACGAAAAGCCAAGTCCTGGAACTGTGCAAGGCAAGGTCAATCAATATCTTAGAAAGGCAGTTGCTGGTGAGCGACTTGCCTTCGGCAGACGAACTCTTTCTCACCGCAACGCCAGAAGAGATAATTGGAATCATAAAAGTGGATGAGCAGACAGTCGGAAATGGAACCCCAGGACCGATTACACAACAACTGCACGAAGCATTCCAGCAAAATGTGGCGCAAATAGTGGGCTCCCGAGTTTAACAATTGCGTATGCTCAGAGCTGGACCATTTTCCTGATTTCATCGTCAACTGCATCGTATCCATCAGGAGCTCACGCGATGTTTCCCATTAGTGATGAAGCGTCAGGAATCAACAGACCAGCCGTTGTTACTATCTTTTTGATAATTGCCAATATCGCCGTGTTCGTCCTTTTGCAAGGGCTGGGGACGAATGATGCATTCACCTATGCATTCTCGTTGGTCCCTCACGAGGTATTGACCGGACAAGACGTTGCAGCAGCAGTGACCATCGCCGATCCAATTACTGGAGCCCCTGCCGATTCCATCACTTTAGGGCACACGCCGATCAATGTTTATCTAACTGCGGTCACGTCGATGTTCATGCATGGAGGACTGGCACACCTTTTCGGCAACATGCTATTTCTTTGGATCTTCGGCGACAATCTGGAACACGCAATGGGCTCCCGCAAATTCCTGGCCTTCTACCTCATGTGCGGAATAGCTGCGGCAGCTGCACAAGTTTTTGCAACAGTGCTTACAGGCGCCAACGAGTTTATCCCGATGCTCGGTGCATCCGGATGCATCTCAGGCGTCCTGGGCGGCTATCTGGTCCTATACCCCCATCGCCGCGTGACTGTCCTTGTTGGCTGGTTCGTCACACAAGTACCGGCCTTTGTTGCTCTGGGACTTTGGTTCGGGTTCCAGTTACTCATGGGCATGGGCCTTCTGGGAAATGCAGCCCAAGTTGGCGGCGTTGCATACGCTGCTCACATAGGAGGATTCGTTGCCGGACTTTTGCTGGTGCGCTTATTTGCCACCAGAGAAGAGGCCTTCGATAACATGACGCAATGGGCATCCGAGCGCCGATACCGCGCCAGGCAGTGAGTTTTTTCATGGATGGAACGGAAGCGGAGCTGATTAGAGACCTTTGAGGATCGCAGTCGCTCCTCACCGGGCGTACCAGATCACGCTCAACCACTTGTAGGCCGATTCAAGCGACATCTCCAGCATGCCACCGCGGTGTTGATTCCAACCGGTGTTCTTGAGGTTTTCGCGAGATAAAGTCCCCCAGGGGTTATAAATTTTGATTCGGCGCTCGGCCTCGTCATAGCCGACAAGTGCGTACGCATGACGAGGGTGAAGCGCTGGCTTGGAATCTTGCCGTTCATCATTTTGATCACAATTAAATCTGGAGATGGCAACAATCGCAGGTCTACGAGCGGCCACCTGACCTTGGATCAAGGTTGCAAAATCATCATCTGTCATCAGCCCGATCGGTCTCATCGACACAGCACCGAATAGATGCCAGCCACCGTAAGCAGCATTTTCAGAAATAACAGCGCTTCCAAGCAAGGGGTTCGGAAGCCCTGGTCTAATCGCAGACAGTCGCCTTAGAACTGATCTTGAGTAATACTCACCACACGCTTTTTCCATAACCGCCGGCCAGATTCCGAATCCGGCGTTGGACGCATAAAGCTTCAATTCGGCATCTGTCGGGCAGCTGACAACAATAGGCTCTGCACTTGCACCAGGAAATGTGACTGTGTATGTGCCGTCCGGATTGATCACAATGGCATCGCATATTAATTGTGGATTTAAGGCAGCTACTGAACCCAGTATCCCGAGAAACATGCAATCGCCGATGAACCCCTGTCGAATCGCCTCCGGCCTTATCGATTTGATTGGCTCTTCCGTCGATTCATACAATTGTTTTTGACTGTGCAGAGGCCGGTTCTGCGAATTCACAAAGAGCTCATTCATTGCGTGTGCTAGGTATTGAGCTTCAAGTCCGGCACTTTGGAGGTGCCTCCACAAATCGAAAATCGTAATTCGTTTTCCATCCTGACTGATGGTATCGAAGGTTAGCAACAAATACCGTCGAACAGCTTCCAAGTATTCGAGCTGCTTTTCACATTGATTGAGCGCGAGCTTACCTGCCATTAAACCAACAGAACTTTTTAGCTCATCTTTAGTGACCGCCCAGTCCTTGTCTTGATCTTGTATCGTCACCAAGGAAAAGGCTGAGCTTTTTAGCATCCAGAGAGGGACTTGAGCCGTAGTCAGTTCTGCCAGTAACGACTGCTCTTGCAGCAGCACCTGCAACTGCGCGATAGTGTCGACATCTACGCCTCTGTTGTATCTAATTAGTGATTTGAGTTTTTGAAGGAGCGGTAGTTTAGAGCCTTGAAGAATACTGAATCGCTGGAGATGCCTGCAGCAAAGCTGTAAATACATTAGGCATTGCGCTGACTTATCGGTGAAAGAATCGTCTTGTATTGCCGCGGCAATTTCAGCACGGCTAATGACACCATCTTGATTCTGATCCAGCTCCTTGAAATTTTCTTTGACGAAAGCTAAAACATCGTCGATATCCAATCGTTCAATCCATACGCCTTCAATGCAAAAAATGTGTTGCACACCGGAGCCAGTGAGAACGCAATCACCTTCCTCGCTGATGGAGATCTTTCCGAATCGTTCACGCCCATCCGCGTGTAGCCAGGTTTGCGTATCGGCAACGAGATTCCATTCTCCATCTAAATCGCGCATCGCTGTGATCTTGCCGTCAGGTCCGTAGTTGAAATTGATTTCCACTCCAGCGCCGTACTTGACGGCGATTGTTCGCCCCTTCTCTGAGAGCAAAGTGCGGCCATTGGACAGCCTGGTTTCCTTTAGGTAAGGACCAAGATCAACCGGAGACGATCGTTTTTCATTCTTGCGTTTTCCCATTATGATTATCGCGCTCGTGTCAGACAACGCCGATCAAATATACTGTCCTCACCAGCAAAGTCGGCTCTTGCACAGAGTATGGTCCCCTCATTCAATGGTCTCACAGATCGCCCCTGTTCCTTGATGCCGTAATTGACCTGAAGGTTGCCTCTCTTCCCATCCCGATGGTAGCAAACTGCAGCTATTTTATTTTTCTTCCCATCGAAGTAACTAGATATTCTGTGAAGCAGCTTTATCACTTGGACACAGCCCAGGTCAGCTCTAATTCCCCATTCAACCATGATCTCAGGTGGATTGCGTGTAATCCACTACTAGTCGCGGTGTAATTGAATAGACCACTGGTCGTTTCGTCGAGGGTCAACTCACTGGGTACGGTACCGAACGTTGTTTTGCCTATGCTGGCTAGGGCCTTGGAACCAGGCTTGTAGATGTTGACCCAGGCATAGCCATGGAGCACCTTTGCCCGATACTTGATCTGGATGGTTTGTCCTGCGTGCGCCGTAACGCTACCAATTACTTTGTCCAGGATTTCCGGCGGGCCAACCGAGTCGCAATACTTATACGAATGAGTAAGGTTGGACGTTACGCGGTCTGTTTCAAACTGTGGGGTCACCATAACTGGAGTGTTGCCGATAAAAAAAGTGGCCGGTCGGAAGTCTTGGAAGTTTAGACGTCCCCCAGACAACAGCCCTAGCAGTGCGCAACCAAGCAGGATTGCCCCCACAGCTCTCTCACAAAACTTATTCGCAGCGTTCATCTGCGTCCTCGCGTTGCATTCCTGCCACCTGCTTTCTGTTCTTTCTCATGATTAGTTTGTTGTTTTGCAAAAGGTGTCCAAATCTCGGGCGCTATTGCCTCACCAGACCTTCAAGATTCCGCGCGAGCTGTTTGTAGTTCAAAAGCGCACCAATCACTTAGCCAATCAAAACGCAGGGCAGGGCAGAAGACGATGGCAGAATTATACCCACCCTCTTGGCATCCGGCTTCGGTGTTAATGATTCCATTGCAATGCGATTCAACATCTCAAAGCACGGCATTATGGAACAAGGCAAAATGGGTCGGTAGTCAGCTCCATCACACCACCGAGGCTAATCTGCACAACTGGCTCAAAAAAACGGTCTGAAGGGCTGACAGGCACCAGGTGAAGTGGATGTAGTGCTAGCGCGTTTCATCGTGCTGTTCGATAGTTTTGTGAAATTTGGCAAATTCAGGATTCGATTCGTCGGTAAGCCATCGCGAATATACCAGCGCTGATGCGACAGCCAGTGCCATGTGGCAAGCTATCGGGCCAATTATGGTGAAGCCGGCAAGCGCACTGATTCCAACAAAGATTAAGTCCAGAATGGCTAACGGTATGAAGATTCTGTCCGTGTCGTGCCAGCTCTGCCTTAAAGCCTGCATCGGTCCGTAGCCGCGATCAACGATGTAATACGGGGCCAGCTGCCATTTCAGAAACAAGAGGGCGCCTGGAATAACAAGAAAGCTTCCGAGTCCGATAAAGATACTTGTGATGCACAACACCGCTAATCCTGACAGGGCTTGAGGTAGCGGACGCACCAAATCAGAGATCTTGCACGGCATTCCGCGGGCAACTTTAAGACTGATCAACGCCCAGCCGGCATACAATCCTCCAATCAAAAACCCGGGAAGCAGAAGCATTGCCAGCGTAACAAAACCGCCATTCTTGAAGCCTAACGCGTGATCTATCAACAACCCGCCGAACGTGCCGAAGAGCAGAATGGCTACCGGCACCCCCAGCGACAGTGCCCAGGCGCCTAACAATGGCAGAAACTGCTGGGCGCCAAGTACCCAAGAGTCGCGCAGCGTCGCCAGCGCGTAGGTTGCGCGCTGCTTCATCAACCCGGTCGACACTTCATATCCCATTTGGTTACCACTCATTAGCAGTAAGCATTATGGACCAACCGCAATGAATTCGCTAACTGAATCGAACAACAGGAGGGCGACCGTATCGAGCTGAGCCCTACGCGACGGCTTCGACCGCACCAAGAGCGCCTAACTCCGCTTGGCAGATGCTTCGGTAGTATTCAGAACCGGCAAATCCTTGTTGTTTCGCAACGACCTGACAATGAATAAACGTTGTTCGCGACTCTTCAACATGTCCCAAGCCGGAGTAGCACAATCCCGCCAGATAGAAGGCCAGCGTGCAGTCGGGGTCAACCTGAACCGCTCTGCTACACTCGGTGATTGCACCCAAGAAGTCATTGTCGTAGATCCTCATCTGAGCCGACCGAGACAGCACCATCGCTGTTTCCTGAGGTCCTTGCGCTATCGACAGCGCCATTGAAAGGTCCTTCATAGCCGGCTCAACACAACCGCTATAATGCAGTGCTAGTGCCCGGTTTGCATAAATCTTGGACGAGCCTCGAACTTGCAATTCCTGAGTAAGATCTTTGACCAGCTTCTGTAGCTGCGTCGACATTTCCGGATCGCGCTCCACAGCGTCTAACAAATCAGGTAGAGCAAATTCCAGCAAATCCAGCTCAAGAAAAGTTTTCGCTCGATTGAGAAAGGCACTGGCATCGTCCATCCCAAGCTCAATCGCTCGCGTAAAATCAGTTATCGCCAACTCGACATTTTTTAGCCGGACGTTGCATACGCCGCGGAGGTTAAACGCGTCGGCAAAATCATCGCGGTGAGCAATGGCTTTCGTCAGGTCAGCAAGCGCCGTCTCGTTCTGCCCTGCCGTCCAGTAGACGAATGCCCGAGCATAAAATATATTCGCCCGCACATGAGCCTCGTGGCAGGCTTCGAGGGCATCAGTAAATGCCCTTGCTGCGTTTCTCAAGTTGCCTTGCTGCAAGAAGCTGTTTCCAGCTTCATAGCAATGCTTCCAGGCTTGCTGCCCGTAAGCGCCCATACTCTGAGCCATACCATGGTCCCCGAATCGCCAAATAACCGGAACGCCACTCATATTCGATTATATATTGACAATACCCAATTTGACTAAAAACTGGACATTCTCCGACAATTTAACCGCTGGGTCGCCTTGGTTTAAGGTAGATCATTAACCCCAAGAACAAGCTAGCGACGACATCCGTCGTCATCAGGCCTTCGCTGGCAATACGTGAATGGCTTTAATAAGCAACTCAACTTCATCGCCGACTTTTAATTCCATTCCAACAACCGATTCGGTCGTCAACACCGACGCCATTTCATCCACATGGGTCACTTTGAATTTGACCAACGACATAATTTCATCGCTCTTAACCGACGTCACTGTGGCCGTGAGCTTGTTTCTTGCACCGTATTTCATACCAGCGTCCTTTCTTGGGTTGCGCGAGGCATAATATCACTATCCGGCTGAACCGTTAGCTGCCTTCTCAAGCACTCTGCCTGCAGAACCGCCCTGGTGCTCGAACTGTCCAAACTGCCAGAGCGTTCCTGCGGCCTCTGATCTGTTGACTGCCTGCTGTGGATGGAACGTGCCGACTTTTCCGAATGCGCGAGCGACGTTGGTGCCATTTGGCCCTGCGGTGTAATAGTCCTGATGGATGAACCCAGTAAACCGTTTGTCGACATTTTTAGCGTCGCTGAACTTCCAGACAAATGCCATTTGACCGGGATATGGGTCGTAACTCTTTCCGCAATCGACGCCTACTTTCATCCCAATCATTTCTTCACGAGTTATAGGTCTGTCAGCACGGAACGTCCCGTCTTCGTAACCGACGGAGTAACCAGCGTTACCCAATGCTTGCGCATACTTATACGCAGGGTGTTCCTCTTTCAAGTCTTTGAATAGTGCCCCCGCCTGCGGTGCCAAATTAATCTGTCTATCGGACGGCATAATCTTATTATGAGCCTTGAGCAGCCATATGACGTACTCTCCACGGGTTATCGGTTTGAACGGCTCAAAATTCTCGCCGACGTTGTTGAAAAGCCCAAGTTTTGTAAGCTGATCAATCATTTTTTGTTGAGGAACGTCTTCCAAATCGGCAAAAGAAGCGTGCCCGGCTGAAGGTGCAGGCGTGGCACCAGTGGTGGCTTCGGCTCCGGCAATTGGTTCTTGAATCTGTTGTGCTGCCACTCCGCCCTTGCCTGCAAGCGCAGTGACCATGGTAGCCAGGGCGACCTGTCCACTAACCTTTTTGCGCAGCTCTTCATTTTCATTTTGCAGAACAACAGTTTTTTGCTCTAAAGAGTCGATCAGAGCTTGGTCTTCTTTGGTTCTGCTGGTGCCGCATCCGTCGAGTATAGTCACGGTTGCAATAGAGACTGCCAACATCGCTAGCATGTTCTTGTTCACTTGAAATGCCATAGTCCCTCCCTCGCCTCATGCATATACCAACGACGCGTTGTCATCAATTAGACGGAATATCACTTTGCTTAATCCTAACCGATTGTTGGCCGAGCTTGCCTGGGGAACAGACGTTAGATAGAGTAATGTAGGCTTATACGCGCTTTCACAGAATCGTGAGTCGATGATGCTAAATGAATTCAAGGCTTTTCTAACTAAATCCAACGCTATCGCATTAGCCATCGGAGTTATCATCGGCGCGGCTACCGGCAAAGTTGTAAGCGCGGTAGTTGATGATTTGCTGATGCCCGTGATCGGAACTGTAATGCCTGCCGGGGATTGGCGTTCAGCACAAGTGGTGTTGTCTCAATCGAAGGATGCCGCCGGACAGATCACAACCAATGCAATTAAATACGGACATTTCCTCGGCGCGCTAGTTGACTTTGTTATCATCGCTCTGATTGTGTTCCTGCTCACCAAAGCGCTCCTGCCGAAAGAGGCTCCGGCTGCGCCATCCAAGATTTGCCCAGAATGTCTTGAGCCCATTCCAGCCGCTGCAAAAAAATGTCGAGCCTGCTGCTCAACCATTGCATAACTTGATTCAGTGTGTTGAAATTCGTCGGACTGTCAACTACCAGCGGTGATATGCCGGGTGTCCTTCTTTGACTGCTACGAACGTGCCGGTGCAGGTTGCACATACGACACCATCTGACAGTAACTCACCATCTATAGTGGCGCGATCTTCTTTCGATTCAACGACGCGTGCCACCAATTGCACCGGCTTATCCGATGGAGTTGGTTTTTTGAACTTGACCAGGTATTGTGCGGTGACCGTGCAAGGCGGCTGCTCAAGCCCGTTCTGCTTCATCAGGTGCCATGCCGCCGCCCAGTTGCAATGGCAGTCCAGTAGACAGCCAATAAGCCCGCCATACAACATGCCGGGAAACGCCTGATACTTTTCGTCCGGTCCCCATTCGGCAATTAAAGTATCGCCGTCTGGAAAGCTGCGAATATGCAGCCCTGGAGGATTTGCCGGTCCGCAACCATAACAGATGCTCTTGGGTGCAAACTTTTCCTGCAAACTCAATTCGGTCATTTGATTTCCTAATTTCTAGCCTATTTCAACGTCCAATCTTTGCCCAAAAAAGTATGTAGCACAGGGAGCTTTTCCTTTACTGCATGCAGCAAAGGAGCCTTGTACGTCATTTTGATCTTGAAGTATGATGCGGTATCTTCTGCCGGATCTGTTGCCATAGAAGCGATGTTTAACATAACGGGACTACAATCTGCATGACTCTTCTGCTTGGCCTCAATGGCGAGTTCAGATGGAGGCTTGCCGGTCAAAGACATGTCACAGACCAAATGCACGGGTATTTTGTGACCGAGAGGTCCTTCGTCCATTTCTGTAAAATCAATTGTCTGAAATCGTTTCAAAGCTTCCGCAGCGATGTTACAGGAACTCGAAGGAAGCGCTTTCTTATAAGGTGATGCTGCCATCACAAGCCCGTCAGTTTCGCCGAATCGAGCATAGCCACCATGAACGAATTGCGAAATTTTCAACATTTCGTCTTTGTGAGACATATAGAGACGAAGAGTAGTCTTGCAGTCCTTCGTCAAAAAATGCCGCACGTAGTGTTTCACAACACCATCATCGACGTCCGGACAAACGAAACTAATTTCAGCGAAAGCGTTCTTGTCATGAACTATAGGAATTGCCCGAAGAGCTAGTCTTGCACCCATGCTGTGGGATAACAAACGAATTTTCGCGGGGTTCTCACGATCTACCAAAGCTGCAAGTTCAATCAGCATTTCATTGTAATGATCCTGACTCCATTCGATGCTGGCTTCATCGGCGCTGTAGGCGCGGAGTTTGCCTTTGGACGGCCATGAGTACAGGAGCACGGGCCGTTCTGCGTAGTAAGCAAACCGCGCCGCTTCCTTCAATCCGGATTCGAATGTACTGACATAACCAGGAGTGAAAACGAAGATGTCACGACTCTGTGTGGCGAGTGCTTTTTTATAAATGTCTTCGTAGAATTGATCCTTGGCTTCTTCGTAAGTGCAGCCGTCCACCAGTGATACAGATATAGCGCCTTCAACATGCTTGTGCGCGGTCTTCCAGCCAAGCTTTTCAAGGTCTGGCGTAATTGGTTTGTTTCTATTGTTGTCGATGGCACAGTAAGCGACGCCGACGTGTGGGTCATGATTGCAAATCCCGGTGTATTGTCGCTGATTCCCGAATTTGACAAATTGAGCCTTGTCACTGCAAAGCTCCCTGTTGCGATCTGTGATGAAGAATATCGGGATGTTGACTAAATGCTCTGAATTTTTTGCCGTGGCATCCGGCGCCTGCGCGTTGCTTTCCCGAGCTTGTGCACGCTTGACGTTCGCATCTGCGGCCTGCGCTTTTTCAGACCCATCACCGGAATCATGAGCATTGCTCAAACCATCTTGGACAGGCGCGATTTGCTGTTCATTCGGATTTAGAACCGGTTCTTTCTGGCCGGTTTCCGCAGCAATACCGTGGACCGGCATTATCAAGAGCATTGCAAACAAGCAAATGTAAAGTCTCATCATCGACAACGGTGCGTCCTCCGCAGATTCTGGTGATTTTACAAGAGTGGCAAGGCTTCGTCGATGAAGATTAAATGAGTTTGGTTGCTCATCACTGCCAGTTAAAGCCCAGTGGCGGAACTCTGCCGGACCGAAGCAGTCTTAAGGGGTATGAATACTGAAGTGCATATTGTGCCAATTGGTCTAAATAGCTGGGCTGTCAATGTCGGATCGACCACCTACCAGGCGTTCGACAGCCAAGAGAAGGCAATCCTGTTTGGTCAAAAAATGGCCTCAAAGAGCAGTGATTGCAAAATCTTCTTTCATGATAAAGAGGGAAACCAATCGCCACTACCGATAGACGCTGATCGAGAAAGATAGTCCAAGACATATTACTAAATCGGCAATACAATTCCGGTGCGATCATTCAATGTTTTGAATAGTTGATCGAATCTCTTTTTCGATGCCGCCTGTCGTTCGGCTACTTGCGCTCGTTCGCCTTTGTCGGACACCGACAACCATTCCGTCAAGACTCGCAGCAATTCCCGCTCCGAGCTCAGTTCTTCCGGCAGATTGTGATTTTTCTTGGCAGCCAAAATGTCAGTCAATTCTTTATAACGCTGGGACGCCAACACCCGATTGCCCGATTTCATTAGCGCAAATGCTTCGGCAGTTTTGCAGTCGACCGGCGCATGACACGGTAAGGCGATTTGGAAGGCGGACTCAAGCTGTTTCACTTCTTCTTTCTCGCCCAAGGCGCTCTTCACCACGATGCTGGTTGAGTAGGCCGTTGACACTTCGTCGGCGCTTTTCCTGCCGTACTCAATTGCCGGCAGTATGACCGGAATCATCTCGTTTGCAGCGTTGTAATCACCGATGGACGCATAAAGCTTCATCAGATTTAGCCGTAGCGGAAAGACGCGATACTGCACTCTTCTCGCTTTGGTAATTGTAGATAGATCAAGCCTGATGGCGTCCTCAACCCGACCTGTACGCGCGTAGCTGGAAGCCAGGTTTTCGCCGATTTCTGCCGCTAAAACCGTATTATCCAACTTTTCTGCAAGTGCATAGGCACGTTCATACAATATCTGAGAAGTGAGATTGAATTCGTTCACACGCGCAGTCAACCCCCGCGCTGGAAAATCGTTCTTGCTCGGGTCGTACATATACCCCAATTCGTAAACGTTATGAGCATTTCCGGAACTACCCTTCACCGACTCATTTATCCGCAAAAGAATAGTTGGCTCGTTCCGATCTCCAGTTGCGTTCAACGGCTTTGATTGAAAAAGTTTGTCCGGAAGTCGAGTTGACAAAGCAGACACGATAGCCAGAGCCACACCCACACCCAGAAGTACTGTCAGGACTTTAGATTTCAGAATCAACGACGCTGTAACGTTCTTGCGAGGTTTGGAATCAGGAAAAGCGCTCCGTTGAATTTTCTCGCTAGCAAGAATTTGCGTCAGCTGATGGCGAATTTCCAGCGCCGATTCAGGACGTTCTGCCCCGTTTTTGCGCAACATTCGCTGTACTAAGTAATTGAGATCGGACGGAACACTAGCGCTTGGATTGGCTTGGTTGATAGGTTCCGGTTCGGTGTTCAAATGACTGTTGACAGTTTCAAATACAGTATCACCGACACACGGCAATTTCCCGGTCA